>OWJC01000620.1_pt1 | contig 16202 bp, 15 predicted proteins | sample 1732731 | NCBI WGS metagenome assembly OWJC01 (sample SAMN05065747, study PRJEB22554) | human gut metagenome | biome: ENVO:2100002; feature: ENVO:00000062; material: ENVO:00002003 | host: Homo sapiens | place: USA
CCTGTAGCGCCTCAGCCTTGCGGCTGACGACCTGTTTATTTTACCACCGAAGTGGTTTTTTGTCAAGCCTTATTTTTTAGAAGCTTTTGAACTTTCTGAACTTGGACACTCAAGAAGTTTCTCAGAACAAACTGGAACTTTTCTGCGTCTATTGGTTCTTTTCAAGGGCTTCCTGCTGAGGCTTCGGAAGTCATTCTTTTGCCTCAGCGCTTGGCGCTCAAGTATAATACCACACCCCCGCCTCCTTGTCAACACTTTTTGACAACTTTTTTCCAATTTCTTTGCAGAGCAAAGATTCTCCCTGTTTTTCACCCGTTTCAGGGCGTGCCTTTTTCTTGACAAGGCTGCAGACAGAACGTATTATGGAGTTATCCCCGTATCCTGTATAAGGTAGCTATACTTATTACATAAAGGAGAAGCGCCATGTCCTGTGTCAACATCCGCGGCTGCTGCATCGGCGAGGGCCGCCCCAAAGTTATTATTCCTATTGTAGAGCCCACGGAAACCGCCGTTCTGGAAAAGGCCGCCGAATTTTCCACATTGCGCGCCGATTGTGTGGAATGGCGCATCGATTGCTTTGAAGGTGCAAAAGACCTTCCGGCTATCGTGCACTGCGCCGCGAAGCTCCGTGTTGCCTTGAAGGATCAGCTGCTTCTTTTCACCTTCCGCACAAAATCCGAAGGCGGTAAAGTCGCTCTGGCTCACGAAGAGTATCTTCATTTTATCCGCACCGTTTTTGCCACCGACTGCGCCGATCTGATCGACATTGAATTTTTCACTGCAGGCGCAGAGCTTCCCGCGCTGATCGAAGAAGCCCACACCGCCGGGGCTGCAGTGGTGTGTTCCAGCCACGACTTCCATAAAACGCCGCCGCGCGCCGAACTGGTGAGCCGCATGGTTGCCATGCAGCAGGCCGGGGCTGATCTGCCCAAGCTAGCTGTGATGCCCCAGAGCCGTGCCGACGTGCTGGAGCTTCTGGCTGCCACCGCTGAAATGGCCGACCGGCATCCGGAGACTCCCATCATCACCATGAGCATGGGGGCTTTGGGCGCTGTGAGCCGCCTTTCCGGCGAAGCCCTTGGCTCCGCCATGACCTTTGCCAATCCCGGGCAGGCCAGTGCACCGGGGCAGATATCGTTGGAGGTCGTAAACGAAGTATTGGATGCACTGCATTTATAAATCCAGAAAGGAGCTTTTATGAAAAAGAAGTATTCTGCTCTCCCAGAACTTCTTTTGCGAAGTATTTTTTACACGCTTATCAATTATGTGCTTCTCAGCATGGTGCTGTCTTTTCGGCTTCATTGGAGCTCCATTCTGTTTTCTGCTGCCATGCTGTGGTTTGCTTTGGATTATTCAAAGGCCATCCAGCAGTTGACCGGCAAACAGCTTCTCACAGACCTTTTGTGGCTTGGCTGCATTCTCATCAGCACATTTATTGCATTCTTTGTCGGGTACATTCAAGGCTCGTTCGCATCATTTTAACGAAAAAGACCGGAGCTGTAGGTCGCACTTACAGTTCCGGTCTTTTTTTTTATGTCACAAAGAGATGATTATGCCAGCTTGGCTTCCAGACGGGTGCGGATGGCCTTGATAAAGCCCTCGCTGTCCACAGCGGTGGGGGTGATGCCCTCAGCCAGACCGCACAGGTCTTTCGTCATGATGCCGTCGTTCAGGGTCTGCAGGCTGGCGGCTTCCAGTGCTTCGCCAAACTTCACCAGCTCCGGCAGGCCATCCAGTTCACCGCGCTTCTTGAACGCGCCAGACCACGCAAAGATGGTAGCCATGGGGTTAGTGGAGGTCTTTTCGCCCTTCAGATACTTATAATAGTGGCGGGTGACGGTGCCGTGGGCGGCCTCGAACTCGTACTTGCCGTCCGGACTGACCAGCACGCTGGTCATCATTGCCAGAGAGCCAAAGGCGGTGGAGACCATATCGCTCATCACGTCACCGTCGTAGTTCTTGCAGGCCCAGACAAAGCCGCCCTCGCTGCGAATGACGCGGGCAACGATATCGTCAATGAGGCTGTAGAAGTAGGTGATGCCTGCGGCCTCGAACTTTGCCTTATACTCGGCATCGTACACTTCCTGGAAGATATCCTTGAAGGTGTGGTCGTACTTCTTGGAGATGGTATCCTTTGCGCCGAACCACAGATCCTGCTTCACATCCAGTGCGTAGTTGAAGCAGCTGCGGGCAAAGCTGCGGATGGAATCATCCTTGTTGTACTGGCCCTGCAGAACGCCAGCGCCCTCAAAGTCAAACACGGTGGCGCGCTGCTCAGAGCCATCGGCACCGGTGAACACCAGTTCAGCCTTGCCTGCACCCGGGATGCGGAACTCGGTGCACTTGTACACATCGCCGTAGGCGTGGCGGGCAATGGTGATGGGCTTTTTCCAGTTTTTGACCACCGGCTTGATGCTGTCGATCATGATGGGTGCGCGGAACACGGTGCCGTCCAGCACCGCGCGGATGGTGCCGTTGGGGCTTTTCCACATCTCATGCAGCTTATACTCGTCCATGCGCTGGGCATTGGGAGTGATGGTGGCGCACTTGACCGAAACGCCGTACTTCTTGTTGGCAAGGGCGGCATCCATGGTCACCTTGTCGGCGGTAGCGTCGCGGTTGGGCAGGCCCAGATCGTAATATTCGGTCTTGAGGTCCACAAACGGAAGGATCAGTTCGTCCTTGATCATCTTCCACAGAATGCGGGTCATTTCGTCGCCGTCCATCTCGACGAGGGGCGTGGTCATTTTGATCTTTTCCATAGCAGGGTTCCCTTTCCTCTCTTTGGATCGTTTCTCCAGCCGCGCTGCACTGCCAGATGCCGCGCGGGCAGTTCGGCAGAATGTTTATTTGCGGTAAGCGGCTGCCAGCTTTTCAAGGGCCGGCAGGCTGCGCTTGACCTTTTCGGTATCGATGCAGTAGGCAAGGCGCACATAGCCCTTGACACCGAAGCTGTCGCTGGGCACCAGCAGCAGGTCAAACTCCCGGGCCTTCATGCAGAAAGCGTTGGCATCCTCTTCCAGAGCCTTGGGGAAGATGTAGAAGGTACCGCCGGGGCGCTCCACCTCAAAACCCAGCGCGGTGAGCTTATCGTACAGCAGGTTCATGTTGGTCTCATACACACTCAGATCACTGGTCACATCCTGACAGCGGCTTACGGCCCGCTGGATGATGCTGGGCGGGCAGTTGTGGCCGGTGAAGCGGGAGATCTGGGCCATCATGTCCACCAGCACATCCTCGCCCTCACAGCCCGGACGCACCGCCACATAGCCAAGGCGCTCGCCGGGCAGGCTCAGGCTCTTGGAGTAGGAGAAGCAGGTGAGAGTGTGGGGGTAGAACGCCGCCGGGTAGGGCACCTTTTTGCCGTCGAATGCGATATCCCGGTAGGGCTCATCGCTGACGAGGAAGATGTTGTGGCCGAACGCCTTGCTCTTCTCGGTCAGGATCTCTGCCATGCGGGTGAGCGTCCCGGCAGAGTAGACCACGCCGGTGGGGTTGTTGGGGGTGTTGATGAGCACACAGGTGGTCTTTTCGCCGATCATCTGCTCGAATGCGTCCAGATTGGGCTGGAAGGTCGGTGTCTGCGGCGGCACCACCTTGAGGACCGCCCCGGTGCCCGCCACATAGGGGCCGTACTCCGGGAAGTAGGGCGCAAAGGTGAGCACCTCGTCGCCGGGCTGCGTAACCGCACGGATGGCATGGGCAATGGCACCCGCCGCACCGGTGGTGGGGAAGATGTGCTTCTGCTCATAGGGCAGGCCAAAGGTCTTTGTCAAGTGCGCTGCCACATCGGTGCGGAAGCCCGGGTCACCCTGACTGGGGCAGTAGCCGTGCAGGTTTACCGGCTCTTCGTTGGCCAGCAGATCCTGCATAGCGGCAGTGAACTCCTGCGGGCAGGGCACGCTGGGGTTGCCCAGCGAGTAATCGAACACGTTCTCATATCCGATCTCGGCAGCACGCTGCTTGCCGTACATAAAGGTCTCGCGGATGACGCTCTTATTGCCGAGCATCGCGCGATAAGTCTCGTTCAGCATAATACTTTCCCCCGAGAGTTTATTTGTGGGCAGCCGTATAGCTCTGCTCCACCTTGATGATGCAGCTGTAGGCTGTATCCTGTTCCTTGATGAACTGTTCCAGCTGTTCCAGCAGCTCTACCTTATCCCCTGCATAGCCTGCAGGAAGCACCAGATCGAACAGCACGTTGGTGTGGGTCCTGCCCGGCACGATGCGCAGATCGTGCAGCGAAAGGGCCGGGTCGAGCTGGCGCAGCTTTTCGGTCAGGCGGGCGCGCAGCACGCCCACGGCAGCATCCGAGGTAACGATGGGGTCGTAGTGGATGGTAACCAAAAGCCGGTCATTTTTTAGAAAATCCCGTTCAATGTTGTCGATCAGGTCGTGTGCCTCCAGCGGGTCCTGCTCGGCAGGCAGTTCCACATGCAGGGAGGCGAACTGGTGTCCCGGGCCGTAGTCGTGCACCATCAAATCGTGCATTCCCAGCACGCCGGGATAAGAGAGCACCTTCTGCTCGATGTGGTCCACCAGATCCTCGCTGGGGCTTTCGCCCAGCAGCGGGCTGAGCGTATCCATCACAAGACCCCAGCCGGAGATCAGGATGAACGCCGCCACGCCTACGCCCATCAGGCCATCCAGCACATCCCAGCCGGTCACGCGGCACAGCACCGCTGCAATGAGCACCGCGCTGGTGCTCAGCACATCGTTGCGGCTGTCCGCAGCAGTGGCAATGAGGGTCTCGGAGCCGATGATACGCCCGATGGTGCGGTTGAAGCCGCTCATCCACAGCTTGACGAGGATGGATGCGATCAGCACGGCCACCGTCAGCCAGCTGAACATCACCGGGGTGGGGTGCAGCACCTTGACCACAGATTCCTTCAGCAGCGAAAAGCCGATGCCGAGAATGGTCACGCTGACTACCAGCCCCGCCAGATATTCATACCGGGCATGGCCGAAGGGATGCTCTGCGTCCGGGGCCTTGCCGGCCAGCTTGAAGCCCACCAGACTGACCACGTTGGACGAGGCATCCGACAGGTTGTTCAGGGCATCTGCCATGATGGCAATGGAGCCGAACAGAGTGCCTACGGTCAGCTTGCCCAGACACAGCAGCAGGTTGCATGCCACGCCCACCCAGCAGGCAAGGTTGCCGTAGGCGGCGCGCACCTTAGGGTCCTGCGCATGGTCGGGCTGGCGGATGAAAAGACGAATCAAAAACTGAGTCATAACGGTCCTCCATGGGCAGCGCTGGACACCTGCATACCCTGTTATAGCTTATAGTATAGCATTTCGCTTTATCGTTTTAAAGTATTTTCCGAAAACTTTTGCCCGGTATAGAAAGACCCCGGCAGAGCGGGATGCCCTGCCGGGGAGCTTTATGGGAACGGTAAACCGGGATTCTCGGATGAATTACTTCTCAGAAGGCTTGCTCAGGTCCACGCTGCGGATGATCTTGCGCACCGGCAGGATGCTCTTGGCATTCATGGACAGCTCGTCCACGCCCATGCGCAGGAAGGTCTCGGTCAGGGCGGTGTCGGCACCCAGCTCACCGCAGATGCCCACCCAGATGCCGTGGCGGTGGCCCGCCTCAATGGTCATCTTGATGGCGCGCAGCACAGCGGGATGGTGCGGATTGAAGAACGGCTCCAGCTTTGCATTCTGGCGGTCCAGCGCACAGGTGTACTGGGTCAGGTCGTTGGTGCCGATGGAGAAGAAGTCGCACTCGGCAGCCAGCTCGTCCGCGATCAGCACAGCGGCGGGGGTCTCGATCATGGTGCCTACCTCGATGTTCTGGCCCATCTTCACGCCCTCGGCGGTCAGTTCTGCACGGCACTCTTCCAGAACAGCCTTGGCATCCTGCAGCTCCCGCAGGCTGGTGATCATGGGGAACATGATGCTCATGTTGCCGTAGGCAGAAGCACGCAGCAGAGCGCGCAGCTGGGTCTTGAAGAAGTCCCTGCGGGTCAGACAGATGCGGATGGCGCGGTAGCCCAGAGCGGGGTTCTCCTCGTGATCCAGCTTCATGTAATCGACGGTCTTATCGGCACCGATGTCACAGGTACGGACGACCACCTTGCGGGGAGCCAGACTCTCCACCACCTGCTTGTAGGCCTCGAACTGGTAGTCCTCGGTGGGGAAGTCCTTGCAGTTCAGGTAGACGAACTCAGTGCGGAACAGGCCTACGCCGCCGGCATCGTTCTGCTGCACAGCACCCACATCGCTCATGCCGCCGATGTTGGCAAAGACATTGATGGTCTTGCCGTCCAGCGTGGTGTTGGGCTTGCCCTTCAGCTCCTGCAGCAGGGCCTGCTTCTTCTGATCTTCCTGCTGGCGCTTCTTCAGGCTCTTGAGCAGGTCGGGGGTGGGTTCAACGTAAACGCAGGCATTGTAGCCATCGATGACCGCCATCTTGCCGTCCCAGTCGTCCTGAATATCCTTGCACTGGATCAGGGCAGGGATGTTCATGCTGCGGGCCAGAATGGCGGTGTGGCTGTTGGAGCTGCCCTCACGGGTGATAAAGCCCAGCAGCAGGCTCTTATCCATGCGGACGGTCTCAGACGGGGCCAGATCCTCCGCGACCAGAATGCTGGGCTCGGTGCCCTGCAGGCTGGCGTTGTCCACCCCCTGCAGGATGTCCAGAATGGCCTGTGCGATATCGATGACATCTGCACTGCGGGCCTGCAGATACGGGTCATCCATGGCGGCGAACACCGCAGCCTGATTGTTGCCTGCCGTCTTGACGGCGTACTCGGCACACTTTTTCTGGCTGTTGATGATCTCCTTGATGGCATCCACAAAGTCGTCGTCTTCCAACATCATGGCGTGGATGTTGAACACCTCGGCGATGTCCTCGCCAGCCTCTGCCAGTGCCTTTTCATACAGCGCAGTCTGCTGCTCAATGGCCTTCTGCTGCGCTTCTTCAAAACGCGCCACTTCCGCTGCGGTATCCGCTACCTCTGCGGCAGAAATGGCAGTATCCTTTTTCTTGTAGATCTTGAGCTTGCCGATGGCGATGCCATTCAGGACGCTCTTACCGGTGCCTACCTGCATTGCACACTACTCCTTCTTCATCTGTGCCGGGGCCGCACTGCTCCGACAGTCCAAAAAAGCCCCCGCAGCTCACCCGCGAGGGCCTTCCTCATCTTAACTGCGGAATCAGACGTTCTCGGTCAGGAACTTCTGGATGGCTGCTGCAGCAGCTTCCTCGTCGTCGCCCTCGACCTTGACGGTAACGGTCTCACCCTGCTTGACGCCCATGCCCATCAGAGCCATCAGCTTGCGCATATCGCAGCTCTTGCCGTCCTTTTCCAGGGTAGCGCTGCTGGCAAAGCCCTTGACGGTCTTGACGAGCAGGCCGGCGGGACGAGCGTGGATGCCGCATGCATCCTTAACGGTATACTGGAATTCCTTCATAATCATTTTCTCCTTACTTGATCCCGTGCGGCGCTTCTGCACTTGCACCAGACGCGGCCGAGCCGCGGCACGGTTGATACATCTATTATAAACCCTTGCCGGTAATTTTTCACCATTTCATATTGCTAATTTTTTATGCAAAATTTTGGTACAATTGAACATACAAATGTGACAAAAATGCACGCATTTCACTTTTTCTTCTGCTTGTGCGCAAATTTTAGGCAAATTGCGACCTGGTTTTGCATCAAAACCCGAAGCTGTTCCCGGTCGTTTCCGGCTTTTGCAGGTCGTTCCGGTGCTTATTCCACCGGGTAGCCCTCGGCATCCAGCGGCAGTTCCGTATAAGGCACAGCCTGCGGCACGGCATCCGGCTCACCGGAGGTCTGCTGGGCGGTCAATTCCTCGTCATGGCGTTCGCCCCAATCGCCGCTGTAGTCCTCGCCGGAGGTCTGCTGTGCCGGTTCGCTGCCGGTCAGCTCTTCGTCGTGGCGCTCACCCCAGTCGCCCTCGTAGTCCTCGCCGGAAGTCTGCTTTGCCTCGGCTTCCGCCATGGCGGCCTGCATGTCTTTCAGGCCCACCACAACGCCGGAGGGCCGTTCCAGCAGGTAAGCTCCCACGGCCTTTTTGCGGTACACCAACAGCACGCCGTAGCGGCTGGTCTCGCCGCTGCTTGCCGCCGGGATCAGCGCCGTCCATTTTTCCACGGTCTTGCCCTTGTAGCGTGCAAGGTCCATACCGCTCTGCTGCACCACCCCGTTGAAGGCCGAAAAGCTGTCATCCCACTTGCGGGGGATCTTGACCTTGTCTGCCGTGATGGATGCGCCGTCCACATCCAGACCGTAGCCGGTGAACCATGTCTGGATGTCCTGTGCACTCTCAATTTTGTTCACCGCCGCCGAGACCGCAACGGTGCGGTTGCTGATGAACCGGCCCAGCAGAGCACTGCCCACCACCAGTGCGCAGCACATGGCACCCAGACCCAGTTTTTTCAGGCTCGTTTTGCTTAACGTGACTACAAACATATCCCCATGCCTCCCCAGCCTGTTTATTGCTCTGAGAATAATTTATTCAGAGTTCGGGCAGGTTATGACGATTTAAAATGCCCGCCGTATGATTCTTCCCGTGCAGAGCGCGGCCGTGTGGGGCAGGCCGGATGGCTTTTACAAAATTCTTCTCCGCCGGGTACATTCTCTTTTGCGTGCCAAAAGAGAACCAGAAAGGACGGCGGTGCCCGCAGGGCATGAAAGCCCCAGTGGGGCTTTTAAGCCGCAGACCGGTTTGCGCAGCAAATGCCGCGTGTTCAGCGCGGCAAGGTCTCCGCTACTTTCGAGGCGCGGGAGGCGGCGGGTTGCGGCTCCCTGCGTCTGCTTCGTGCCTTGCGCGGCACTCGCATCCTGCAGGCCGCTGCCCCAACAGCTCCTCCCTGTTTCGGCCGCCGGCCGCGGTCGTCGCCGTTGCAAACTAAGGGCTGCTCGCCCTTAATAATCCCAAAGCAGTTGGGCTCCATACAAAAAATCCAAGTCGCTCCGCTAAAGGATTTTTGTGTTGCGCCGATTTGAAGTCGCTTGCGCGACGAAACGTAATGGCAACAGCATGTTTTCATGCTGACGTGAATGCTCCCGCAGGGAGCCAGCATCAGCAAATGCCGTTTGCCGTTACGACCCTCCCTGTGAAAAAGCAACTCCGAAACGGCCGCAGCCGTTTCGGAGTTGCAAATAAAAATACTATTTCCGCTATTTATGCTCAGAGCGAAGCGGAGAGCATTCCAAATCGTCTCTCCCGCTTTAATGCGCCTTCACAAAATCCTCCGGCGAGACTTCGCCGTTCTGGCGGAGCACCTGTTTCAGCACCTGCATCACGCCGTATTCCCGGTGGGACGGTGCCAGGAACGGCACCTGCGCCCGCAGCGGTCCGCTGCCGTTCTCCATCAAAAAGCCGTACTTCGCGGTGGTGAGCATCTCGGCATCGTTGTAGGTGTCGCCAAAGGCCATCATGCTGTCGGCCGGAATGCCCAGCAGTGCACCCACCTTTGCCAGTGCTGCACCCTTGTGCACACCTGGGTTCATCACGTCCACCCAGTTTCTGCCTGCCACTGCCACCGAGAATGCACCGCCATTTCCGGTGTGGAATGCGCCGTAGATCCGGTCGAAGGCTTTCTGCGAGTCGTCGTTGGGCAGATAGACGGTAAACTTATCCGCCGCCGCTTCCACCGCAGTCAGGTCATCCACGTATTCCACCCGGGTATAAAAATTCTTGAAAACGGCATCGTATTTCTCGTCCTGCTTTTCCGCGTAGGCCGCCTGCAGTCCGCACAAAAGGCCCACGTCTCCGGCCTGCTTTGTGCTGCGGGCCAGCTGCCGCCAGCCCTCGGCAGGCATTTCGGACACAAACAGGTCTTTCCCCTTCCAGCGGGCAGCGCCGCCGTTGTCGCCAATGAGAATGATCTCCTCCAGCAGATCCGGGAACATCGTTTCCAGTGTGTACAGAGGCCGCCCGCTGGCGGCGGCAAACAAGATGCCCTGCCCGGCCAGTGCACGGATGGTCTCGGTAAACTTTGGCGGCAGCTGGCTGTACTCGTCCAGAAGGGTCGCGTCCATGTCCGATGCGATCAGGCGAATGCGGTCCATTGCAGTTTCCTCACTTATCCGATGTAGCTGATGTTCACGTCCATATCGCCCTTATAGCCGGGCAGGCGTGCCGTGCAGGTGCCCTGCCACAGGGCGCAGTCGATGGGGCTGCTGGCAACACCATAATGCGCGTTCCAGATGGTATATTTTTTCAGGCTGTTCAGATTGACACGCTTGCGGTACCACAGGGTAGAGGCATACACACCGGGTTTGTAGCCCTGTGCCTTGACCTCCTCACAGAAGGCGATGGCGCACTTGGTGCGGTCCTCCATACCCAGACCGTCGGCGCGGCCGGAACCATTGGAAGCGCCGGATGCTTCGGTGTCAAAGAAGATGGGGTAATCCAGCTTGCGTCCGTTCAGTACGTAGGCGCAGGCAAAGGCTTCCTCCTTGGCTTCCTCTTCGGTGGTGGCCTGACTGAAGAAATACACGCCCACCTTCAGGCCCGCATTCTTCACATTGGTGAAATGCTCCTCGAACATGGGGTCCAGCACCAGCGTGCCGGAAGCACCATAGCCGCGGTAGCCGATGCGGACGATCACAAAGCTCACGCCTGCCTTTTTGATCTGGTTCCAGTCGATGTTCTTCTGATACTTGGAAACATCCACACCGAAGGTCTTGCCATTTTCCAGCACACCGTCCGCATTGAAGTAATAGAGTTTATTGTCGATGCACTGGATGCCGGTCACCGGTTTGTTGGTGGTCTGGCTGTAGTAGTAGGTCTTGCCGCCGGAGGTGCGCCAGCCGGAATAGACCGGTTCCGTATCGCTCTTGCCCAGCCAGCCGAACAGGAAATTGAGCAGCCAGGTGAAAAAGCCGTTCTCATCGCTCAGGTCGATGCACTGGGCCTCGGCGGCATCCATGGCACCGGCATCCAGCGCGGCACGGATCTCTTCCGGTGTCAGCACCACGCTGTTTTCCGGCGTGTGCTGGTTCGTGCTGTTCTCCTCCGCTTCGGTGGCCTGTACAGGCGGCGCTTCCGGGTCCTGTGCGGCAAGCTCCGGGGTCTCCGTCTGCAGGGTGGGCATTGCCGTTTCCTGCTGTGCAGAAACAGTCTCGGTCACTGCCGCGGTACTTTCTTCCGGCTGTGCAGCCAGTGCCAGCGGTGCGCCCATTGAAAAGGTCATTGCCAATGCCAGAACTGCCGCTGCACACCGCGTTTTGCTGCGGGTGCCGCGGGCAGTCAGTTTATTCCAGAACTTTTTTTTCATGCTGTGCTCCAAACCTCATGCATTTTTATCGGGATGCCGCCCTTCGCAAAAAGGGCAGCGTTTCATCTTCTCAATACTCTTTCAGTATACACCCGCGGGCAAGCCCCCGTCAATTGCCGCACACTGCAAAGCGCAGCTCCGAAAAGCTGCCGCCCCGGTATCAGAAAATGCTCCAAAATAGATACGTCTCAGCCCGCAAAAACATTGCACAAAGCCAAAAATTGCAGATATTTCCAGCAAAATCAGCATTTTGTCTTGTTGTCTTGACATGTGTATGGTATTATACTTGACATGCAGTTTTTGCATTGAATCCACCATCTTGAAACAGAAAGGCAGTTTCTCATGTCAAATGTGAAAGATTTCTTAAAACGCAAGGATATCGTCATCACCCCGCAGCGCTATCTCATTGAAGCGCTGGGTGCCATGGCGCAGGGCCTGTTTGCCAGCCTGCTGATCGGCACCATCATCAAGACGCTGGGCCAGCAGACCGGCCTTGACGTACTGGTAGACCTTGGCGGCTACGCCACGGCCATGAGCGGCCCGGCCATGGCCTGCGCCATTGGCTGGGCGCTGCACTGCCCGCCGCTGGTGCTGTTCAGCCTGATCACCGTAGGCTACTCGGCCAATGCTCTGGGCGGCGCAGGCGGCCCGCTGGCCGTGCTCATCATTGCCATCGTGGCTTCCGAGCTGGGCAAGGCCGTGAGCAAGGAGACCCGCGTGGACATCCTCGTGACCCCGCTGGTGACCATTTTTTCCGGCGTGGGCCTTTCCATGCTGATCGCCGCACCCATTGGCGCTGCCGCAAGTCAGGTGGGCACCCTGATCATGTGGGCCACCGAACAGGCTCCGCTGGTCATGGGCATTCTGGTATCCGTCATTGTGGGCGTGGCGCTGACCCTGCCCATTTCCTCTGCCGCCATCTGCGCCGCGCTGGGTCTGACCGGCCTTGCAGGCGGTGCCGCCGTGGCAGGCTGCTGCGCCCAGATGATCGGCTTTGCCGTGATGAGCTACAAGGAGAACGGCGTGGGCGGTCTGGTCAGTCAGGGCCTTGGCACCAGCATGCTGCAGATGGGCAACATCGTCAAGAACCCCCGTATCTGGATCGCGCCCACACTGGCCAGTGCCATCACCGGCCCGCTGGCCACCTGCGTGTTCCACTTTGAGATGAACGGTGCCGCTGTCTCTTCCGGCATGGGCACCTGCGGTCTGGTGGGCCAGATCGGCGTGTACACCGGCTGGGTCAGCGACATTGCCGCCGGTACCAAAGCCGCCATCACCCCGATGGACTGGGCTGCCATGGCGCTGCTGTGCTTTGTTCTGCCCGCCGTGCTGAGTGTGATCTTCTGCGAGATCGAGCGCAAGCTGGGCTGGATCAAAGAGGGCGATCTGAAGCTGAATTAAACTCCCTCCGTCATCGCTTACGCGATGCCACCTCCCTCAATGAGGGAGGCGAAAAGGCTCCCTCTCCGAGGGAGCTGGCACGGCAAAGCCGTGACTGAGGGAGTTATAAAGGTTTCCCGTCCAACACGGCTTCAGCCAGCGTATCATCTTCATATCGGAGTTTGAGCGAGAAAAAGGGTCTGTCCTCCTCGAGCAGGCGGAAGAAGATCTTGTCGCCCTCCCAGATGGGCAGCTGCTCCACCTGCTCCTTGGGCACCCATTCCAGAATGCCCTCGTTCCGGGCGGCATCCTTTACCAGTGTGCCCGTCCAGGCATCGGCGGTGTAAAGGAACATGTATTCGGTCAGCTCGCCCAGAAGAAAGGTCACCACGCCCCGGCAGCGGTAGGAGGTCAGGGTGAGGCCGGTCTCCTCCTGCACTTCCCGCAGCAGGCAGTCCTCCGGGCTTTCAAACGGCTCAAACTTGCCGCCCACGCCGATCCATTTGTCGTGGTTCAGGTCGTTCTTCTTGGTCACGCGGTGGAGCATCAGGTAGGCATTATCCTGTTCCAGATAGCACAGGGTGGTGTTGCGCATGGGAAATTTGGAATCCATCAGCAATTCTCCGTTTCTGTCAGCATTACAAAAAGCGTCCCACAGGGAGCCCCCTGTGGGACGCTTTTATCGTTTCTTATTTCCGTGCGGCCCGGCCTTTTCCGGCGTTGTTCAGCTTCCGCACCAGATCATTCTGGTGCTTGCGCTGGGAGGGCGTGGGCTCCGGGTCCCGCTTTTCCTCGGCACGGGCGTTGGTCTGCGCGGTGTCGGGGTCAACGCGCACCAGGTTCCATTCCTGATTGCCGCCCGAGACGTAATTCCAGATCTGGGCCTGTGCACCGTTGGAGGTGTTCATGCCCACAAGGTCGATGTACTTGTCGGCCAGCACATTGCGGATGCGGGTGCGGCCGTTCCGGGTGGACTCCAGCTCCCAGCACTGGCTCAGCCCGCTGGTGCGGCCCCACTGGTGCAGCCAGGTGCCCTCGACCACGCCGCCCAGGGCCAGATCGATGAACTTGCCCGTAAAGCGGTTCCTGATCCGCCAGCGTCCCTCGCCGGCATCCACGAACTGCCACTGCTGCCACGGATGTCCGGCGTAGTCCCACAGACGGATGGCCGCGCCGTTCTCCGTGTTGAAGTTCTTGATCTCCAACACCTTCCCATTGGGTGCCTTGATGAGGTAAAACTCATTTTCCAGTAAAACGACCTGAGATGCTTTTGCCATACGTCCGTGTCTCCTTTCCGGTAAAATCTGGTTTGACGCTTCTATTATAGCGGATTTCCCGGTGCGCAACAAGATTGATTCTTGACGAATATTTTTCTTTTTATTGTGCATTTTGCACTTTCCGCAGCTTTCGACAGAGCCACGGCCCGGCGTACCACAGCACCAGACAGACAAGCGCGATCAGCCGGATCTGTGTGTTGGTGCAGTGGGTGTTCAATTCCAGCCCGATGCCGAAGGAAAGGAGATTGGCAGTCAGCGCATAGAGGATGGGGTGAGGCTTTCTGCCCTCCGGCCAGGGCAGATACCGGTTGTAGACAAAGGCTTCCACGGAGAACACCAGCACCTCCAGTGCAAAATAAAGGAAATTGCCCCACATCGGCCCGAGATAGAGCGTGCCATAGCACAGCCCGAGGTTCAGGATGATCTGCGTGGCAAGGTTGACCTTGCCGATGAGAGTGCGCTGGGCAGGGCCGCGCAGCCCGAAAAGCAGGATGCCCCACGTCAGCTCTAAAATCAGGGTAATGAGCACCCGGGCGGCAAAGGAGGAAAGGATGTCGGAATCGTTGCGGTTGTGGTAGACCCGCAGGCCGTCTTGGGAATCGAGAAGCACCTGCCACTCGCTGGAAAAGGCGTAGCGCTCCACCGGCTCCTGGCTGCGGTAGAATGTACCAGTCTCTATATTATAGAGCAGAACATAGAACTTGTTGGGCGGGTAGTAGCCCCAGACGAACTCTGCGTCGGCCGTGCCGGGGTATTCCTGAAAATAGCCCAGAAAGTAGTAGCCCTCGGGGGCGGGGTAGTTCCGGAAGGCCTCCCAGGCCTCCCGGGAACCCATCCGCTCCCGGTAGTCTGCCGGGGCGGTCCAGGGGCCGTTGAGGGCCGTATTGCCCAGCAGGGTGACCGCATAGCGCTGGCCCGGCGTGTAATAGAGCTTGAGCGTGACCGAGGGCTTGGGGCCCATGTCCGCAAAAACGGGCAGGGAAAGGGCCAGCACCAGCAGGGCCGAGAGGAAAAAAGCAAAAATTTTTTTGCGAAAAATTTTCTTCATGGCGGTGTCCTCACTTCAAAAAACAAAAAATTCCGACACGTCTTTCCTTAACCTGTAAACGTATGAAAAACAGCTGTTATTGCAGGACGCTCTGCACAAAATTGCAGATGGAGCTTTGTGCACCATTTCCTGTTTTTCTTACAAGTACAAAACGCCCGTTTTCGGCCACTTTCAGGGCAGAATATGAACAATTTGTTTCCGGCTCACGGCCAATTCAGGACACTGACTTCACATTTATAAAGCAAAGTGAACTTTACTGCTTTATTTACATGAACAAAACGGCTTTCAAAAGAAACTTTAATTTGTTTCACGTTTTTGGATATTGACTTTATATCAAAACTGCGGTATAGTAAGGATGCGGAGAGCGGAAAACGCCCCGCCGACACTTGAGCTTCAGGCGTAAGCCTGTGAGAAAAATATAGGAGGTTTGACTTATGTACTATTACATTCTGGGTTGCGGCATTGCTTGTCTGGTTCTGTTCGGCATCAACAGCATGGATACGGTGGATGTCAAGCCGGCCGAGATCCTGGGTAAGGTCATTCTGTGGCCCGTTGCCCTGATGGAAGCAGTTGTTCGTTACAGCTCCACGCATCACAACATCAAGACCGCGCTGTAAAACATCTCGTTCCAAACCAACGAAGAGCAATCAGGCGGCTGCGCTTTCAAAAAGGAAGGCGCAGCCGCCTTTTTGTTTTGCACTTTACGGCGTTGTATGGTACAATAACACCAGAACTTTTAGGGAGGGAAATTGCTATGACCAATGAGACCTTACATACCCTTGAGACCCGCCGCAGCTGCCGCGCCTACAAGCCGGAGCAGATCACGAAAGAGGAGCTGGAAGCCGTTCTGCGCGCAGGCACCTTTGCCCCCAGCGCCATGAACCGCCAGAGCGCAAAGATCGTGGTGGTGCAGGATGCCGAGACCCGCGCCCAGCTCACCCGGATGAATGCTGCCGTGATGGGCAATACGGGCGACCCCATGTACGGTGCCCCCACCATTCTGGTGGTGCTGGCCGATGCCAATGCCCGCTGTGGCGTGCAGGACGGCAGCCTTGTGATGGGCAACCTGATGAACGCTGCTGCCGCCATCGGGCTGGGCAGCTGCTGGATCAACCGCGCAAAGGAAGAGTTCGAGACCGAAGAGGGCAAGGCCCTGCTGAAGAAGTGGGGCATTGAGGGGGACTATATCCTGTCTCTTATACACATCTCCGAGCCCACGAGACTAGCGCTCATCTCG
>OWJC01000642.1_pt1 | contig 15663 bp, 9 predicted proteins | sample 1732731 | NCBI WGS metagenome assembly OWJC01 (sample SAMN05065747, study PRJEB22554) | human gut metagenome | biome: ENVO:2100002; feature: ENVO:00000062; material: ENVO:00002003 | host: Homo sapiens | place: USA
CGAGATGAGCGCTAGTCTCGTGGGCTCGGAGATGTGTATAAGAGACAGGTATCCTCTTTCACCCAAGTAGGCGCATAGCTAGATTCTCCGTTCTTCCAACTGCCGAACCACAGGATAGACAGTTTGAATCCATTCTTTCGGGCTCCATCTATCATATTGTTTATCAATGTATAATCAAATATACCCTCCTGCGGTTCAAACTGTTCCCAAGCGATGGGGGCGAGCACCGTGTTCAGGTTCAGTGTTTTTAAGGAAGTCCACAGGCTGTTCAAATATTCGGTGGTTGAGGCCGAAGAGTTGTGCAGTTCGCCTGCCAGCATGATGAAAGGTTTTCCGTTCACTATTAGTTGCCAGCTTCCGTGTTCGTTTTTTACGAGTCTGGAGGGAACTTCGGTATTCGTTGAAGTATACATTGGGGGGCGGGCATTCATCATTGAAGTTCCCATTAGTAAAATCAGGCACACTATAGTAGTCAATAATTTCTTCATCGTTGTTTTTTATCTTAAAGTTACAGGAATAGAATAAGACTGGTTTGCACCGTCGGTCACTGTGAGCTTGTATTTTTTTCCTCTTAGGATGGAGTTGTCGAAGAAAGAAATGATATTAGTGCCTGCTGACAGCTCGATATTGGTGCGGTAAATCTCTTCGTTTTTCATATTAGTCAGTATGAGCAGTCCGTTGCCCGAAGCCTTCGTATAGAATTCTATTTCATACTTTTCACGGTCGGGGTGACGCATCATGTCATACACACGGGTTGCGGTGTTGACTGTTGCCAGGTAAAATCCCGGGGTATATTCGGGAGTCGTTTTGATTTCTGCCAGTTGGAGGCCTTTCTGCACATACTCGTTTTTCATCAGCAGTTTCCAGATAAGTCCCGTGCGGTAGTTTTCCATCATGATAGCCATCGGTGCGTGCTCCATGGCCAGGTATTCCGTTCCTACCGATTTGTCGGAAGGGCAGTAGGATATATTAAGCCCGTAGGTGCCGTTCAGTTTCGGGTAGTTTCTTATCAGGTTCATCAATACTTGTGTGGAATAGAACGGGGTATATGGAAAAGCGCTGATTGCTGCCGTAGGTGCAATGATGCCGTCGTCTTTGAATGGTTCGCGCGATTTGTATTCGGGGTTTTTGCCGCAACCGCCACAGGCAGTCAGTCCCCAGTCGGATTCCGAATATTTATATTCTTCCGGAGCCTCATATATGCAGTAATGGCGGTTGACCATTGTATGGCTTACGTTCTGTGTCCAATAGTAGGTATATTTGTCTTCCATGGCTCTGGGGTCCAGTCCGAGGAAAGAATATTGGGACAGGAAAAGTGCGTTGCCATATTCAGTGCCCAATGGCATCAGGTAACCATACGTTTTTCTGCCGGGCGTGGCAAAGTTGCGGCCTTGCCAGCAATTCTTGTAGATATCTGTCGATACTTTATGATTGTCCGGTGCGGCCATCGCCAATATGTATACCAACAGAGTTTCGTTCCAGCCTATCAAAGGCAGTTCGTAGGTATTGGTATCTTTGTGCCATATCCAGTATAAGCGGCCGTTGTTTACGAAATGGTTCCATTCGATGGTTTCCCAAAAATAGTGTGTCGTTTCGCGGATTTCCTTTTCGGCTTCGTTGTTACCGGTGAAATATTCGCAGGCAGTCAATAAGCCACCCATCATGAAAGCTGTTTCCACAATTTCTCCGGCTTCATTCTGGTTTCCGAAGGGGAGAGTTTTGCCGTCGGGTCTGTACCAGTGTGCCCAGGCTCCGGCAAAGCGGTCGGCTGTTTTCAGGAAGCGGACTATCTTTACGATATGGTTGGCAGCATCTTCACGGCTGATCCAGCCGCGCTCTACTCCTATCACAAGATTCATGATTCCCATTCCTGTGGCACCTGTGGTAAGGGTTGTTTTACTTGTAGATCCGTTGTAAGCCATTCCGGTTGCCGGATTGGCACCTTCATAGAAATAACTGATAACCTTCTGCTGCTGGTCGTTCATGGCAGCTTTCACGGTAAGCGGCGAATAGGTGTTGTCGTTGTTCACGGTCGATTCGCCCAATGTCGATTCATCTTCCACGCAGTTCCACAATATGAGTGCCGAGAACAGGGCAGCGGTTATATTTAATATCATCTTTGACATATTTATAGTTGTTATTTGATTTCGATTAATACTTAGGATTTTGTTGCAACTTACCGTTCGATTTGTCGATTTCCGTTTGCGGGAGAGGGAATACCTCGTGTTTGCCGACAACGAAGTTGGCTACCTTGTCTTCGGCAATTCCCCAGCGTACCAGGTCGAAATAACGTTCAAATTCCAGCGCCAGTTCGATGCGGCGTTCGTGACGGATTTTCTCTCTTAGTTCGTCTTTGTCGGTAGTCTTAATTTCGGGCAATACCGACTGACCGTTACGGGCGCGGGCTCTAACCATTTCCAGTTTCCTCTTTGCCTCATCGAGGTCATTGGTTTCGCAGGCGGCTTCGGCGTGCATCAGTATGATGTCGGCATAACGGATGATGCGAAGATTGCTCCAGTAACCGTAACACCAGTCGGCACGTCCGTAGAGCGAGCGTTCGCTTTTCCGGCAATAGGCTTTCCTGTTGAAGTATTTGTAGTTGCTTGCCACCACTTCTTCGCCATCCACCTTTTCACCGTGTTCCAGTATGGTAGCACCGAAACGCGGGTCGTTACTTTCGTAATCGTTCATCAGATTCTCACTGGGTGCATTATGTCCCCAGCCTAAGTTTGGGAATCCGCGGATACCGTTCATCAGGCACCATTGGTTGTTTTCGCCGATGATAGAGATGTTTTGGTCCGGTTTGTAGTCGGCGTTGATTTCCCATACAGATTCAGGACCGAATTCGTTCTCTTCCCAAAACATTTCCGCGTAAGGAGTAGAGAGGTCATTATCTTCGGAACTGATGATTTGTCCGGTGTAGGTCAGACAGTTGTTGTAATCCTTTTCATAGAGGTAAGTTTTGGCGATGATGGCACGGGCGGCGTTTTGGGTGGCACGTCCGATGTTTCCCGAGCTGACTGCTTCTTTGCGGGTAGGCAGGTCGTTTATCACTCCGATCAGTTCGGGCAGATACTTGTTGCGGATAACCGTTGCACTAAGCTGGTCGGCCATTGCTTCGTCCTTTCCCATTACTCTGTCTACGTAGGGAACCGCACCGAATGCCTGTGTCAGGCGGAAGTATGCTGCCGCACGGATAAAATAGGCTTCGGCTTTGTACTGTCTGGTTTCTGCTGTTTCTCCGTTGGCTTCTTCTAGGTCTTTCAACATCTGCAGAGCTTCGTTGGCTTTGGTGATGGCGGTGAATTGAAGTGAGTAATAGGTGTTAAACATACTGTTGGCCGGTGTGAATGACATGGTAGGAAACTGGCTGAAGTCTACACCGCCGTCGCCCGAAGGTCCTCCGGGGTGACTGTTGTCCGTTGTATGGCATTGCATGGCTGTTACAGGCCAGGTCTGTTGGGCGAATACGTTGTATCCGTCCATTAGCGTGGCGAGGACGAGAAGCTCCTGTGCGGTACCCATATCATAATTGCCTTCGTGATATTTACCTTTCGGCGCATTGTCGAGGAAGGCATCGCTGCAAGAGGTACAGGCGAACAATATTGCTATTATATAAGTAATTCGTTTCATAATTCGTTGATATTTCTAATGACTTAATTTTTAATTCAACAGTTGATTGAGTGAGCCACTTACTCAACTGATATTTTTTTTTAGTTCAACAGCGGATGGGATGAATCATTTCGCTCAACCGATGTTGGCTTAGAAATTAATGGATAAACCTACGGTATACACCGATGGTAATGGATAGGTATCTCCCTGGTCCATACCTCCTTGCAGAGCACTTCCTCCTATTTCAGGTGTGTATCCGGTGTTATGTTTGAAAGTCAGCAGATTTTGTCCGCTTACGTAGACACGCAAACCGGATATTCCCAATTTGCTGATGGCCGATGATGGCAGTGTATATCCCAGTTGCACATTGCGCAGACGGAGATAGGAACCATTTTCCAGCAGATTGGTCGAAGAAAGGTAGTTGTGCCCACGTGATTTATCTAAAATAGGTTCTTTGTTGGAAGTCCCTTCACCGTGCCATCTTTGCAGACTTTTCTCATAAAAGTTGGTTGTCGTCCACGATACGGTTTTCTTTAAATCCAAAATCTTATTGCCGCTTACACCATTGAAATCCACATTCAAATCAAAATTCTTATAGCCCAGCATAAAGCCGAATCCATAGGTAAAAGTTGGCATCGGACTGCCGAGGTAAGTACGGTCGGCATCCGTGATCTTTTCGTCACCGTTTAAATCCTTATAGCGGATATCTCCCGGTTTCGCTGTCCATGTCATCGGGTAATAATTGTCGACCTCTTCTTGCGTTTGGAAGATTCCATCCTGTACGTAGCCGTAATAAGAGCCGATGGGATGACCTACGGAGGTACGATGATAATCTCCTGAAATAATGTCCGAGTTATTATCACCCAGTTTGGTTACTTTATTCTTTAAAGTGGCGCCGTTGACATTGATGCCATAGTCCACAGCCCCTATCCGGTCTTTCCATGAAAGGCTGAATTCGAATCCTTTGTTGTTGATAGAGCCGGCGTTGGTAATGGCATAACCTGCGCCTATCGAAGAAGAAGGTGATACATAAGCCAATAGGTCATCGGTCGTTTTGCTATAATAACCGAGTTCCATGCTCAAGCGGTTGTTGAAAAGCTGCGCGGAGATACCTACATCAATACCTGTCATGACTTCCCAATGGATGTTTTTGTCGATATCATAACTAAGGGTAGGAATAAACTGCGTCACTCCGTTGATGATGACTTGTTTCCCTTTTGGGTTGATGGTCGGGTAGTAGAGATAGTTTCCTATCTTGTCATTTCCCAGTTTACCCCAGCTGACTCTTAACTTGGCAAAGTCCACCACTTTTTTCAGCGGCTCCATGAAGGCTTCTTCACTGATTACCCAGCCCAATCCCACAGACGGGAAGTATCCCCAACGATGAGACGGTGAAAACTTGGAAGAACCGTCGGCACGGAAAGTAGCGGTGAGTAAATAACGATCTTTGTATGCATAGTTCACACGTGCAAGGTAAGAGATAAAAGACTCCTCGTTCCACCAGTCACCTGCGGAAACACGGTTGACGGACCCCATGCTAAGCATCCAAAGGTCATTAGGTACTATATTCATACCATTAGCCAGACTGTCTACTTTGGCGTTGAAGCCTTCACTAATGGCTTTGCGTGCCGTATATCCCACTGTTGCGTCGATGCGATGATTGGTTATCATCTTTTTATAACTCAAAAGGAAGTCTGCCTGAAAGGTGCGAGCCTCATCACTTTTGCGATAGAAATTGGTAATATCGTTCTTATGTGCCGAATGGCTGGTAGAGTTATTCACGTCATAGCGCGGTGTATACTGTTCGCCCCGATAGAGTCCGATATCCATATATCCGGTTGCTTTCAACGTAAAATCCTTCAGAAAGTTCCACTCACCATAAATGTTACCGATGATGCGGTAATCACGATACTTCTCCGTATCCTTGTAAAGCTCCATTTGAGCTACCGGATTGTTTACGTTGGATTGTATATCGGCAGACGGATGATAGAGCGAACCCAGGTTTTCCGGGTCGTAATCTTCTTCCGGAGCGTATGGTACATAAGTAGGGAGCGCCATGACCGCATTTTGGATTTTGGCAGAAGCAGGTTTGCTATCCATCTGCGAGAGGTTGATATTTCCTCCTGCTTTTAGATTCTTGGTAATGTCATAATCCTGTGAGAAACGTACGTTGAAACGTTGGTAAGTATTATATTTCAGTACACCGTCCTGCTTGTAGTAGCCGACAGATAATAGAGACTTACTGTTCTTTCCGGATTTGGATACCGTCAGGTTATGATTGGTAATCATCGCTCTTTCTCTTAATACTTTGCTTTGCCAGTCAGTGCCCGTACCCAGCATGTCGGGGACCCATGAAGCAGCGTTTGGGTCCTGGTTCTGCAACATCTCATTGTAGAGCATGGTGAAGTCCGTTGCATTAGTCAGCTTTACCCGGTCGCGTTTCCAAACGGTTTGTGCACCGAAATAGCCGTCGTAGGTAACCGATGTTTTGTCTCCTTGGGCACGTTTCGTTGTGATGATAATTACTCCGTTCGCTCCCTGCACTCCGAAGATAGCAAGAGATGAAGGGTCTTTCAGAATTTCCATACTGGCAATGTCGCTGTTACTCAAGAACTTGATGTCCGACATCAACATACCGTCCACTACATACAAAGGATTACTGCTGGCATTCAACGTACCGATACCGCGAATTTTAATATCCGGTTCCGCACCTGCCGATCCGGAATTGGTTACCATCAGTCCCGGTATTTTTCCTTGCAGGGAAGACATTACATTATTAGTAGGCGCATTTTTAAGTTCCTCACCGGATACAGAGACAATCGCTCCGGTTAAATCCCTTTTGCGGGCCGTACCGTAACCGGTCACTACTACCTGTTCCAATTGGTAATTATCATTCTTCAAGCGGACGATGATTTCGCTTGAACGGTTTTGGTTAGTGATAGGAATAATTTCCGTTTTCATACCGATAAAACTAACCACCAGTTTATCTCCTATTTTCACGCCCGACAGTGAGAAGGAACCGCTCATATCTGTTTGAGCTCCGTTGGTCGTTCCTTCAATCAATACTGCGGCTCCCATTAATCCCATTCCGGTTTCTTCTTCGAAAACCGTCCCTCGGATATTGAAATCCTGCGCCTGTACCAGGCAGGTATAAGATAAAAGGAATAGATACAATACTACATGTTTTATCATTCTCATAAGATTTTAAAGTTAATGAATCTGCTATCGTCAACAAAAATAGATTCAGATAACGGGAGTTCCTAAAATTCTTCCCCTACAAAGCTTTCAATAGTTTCATCTGCTGTTTGATAGCGGCACATCAAATATACATCATATTTCGAATTTGAAATATAATGGTTTGTATATTAACAATTTACATTCTGCGGTAATCTACAAATCCGTCATATACTTTTTAGCGGTAACGATTAATCAATATGTTCTTTATGAGTATTTTTCTACCATATTTATTGTTCAAGTTATAGTATATTTTTATTTATCCATAAGGTAGTATAATGGAAGTTGCACATGTGTAAGCAGATACTGCTTTGGAAGGAAAGTTTTTGGAGAAAGAAAGATCAAAATGTGGCAGATAATTTCAAGGTTACAGTTGCTCGATGGTAGTAACGGGAAGATCGGTACACTCGGCGATGACGGCGGTGTCTATTCCTTTCTGTTTGAGTTTACGTGCTATCTCTATCGTGCGGTCATGTTCTTCGAGGGACTGGAATACAACATGAGACAGGTAATCCAGTGCTTTGTACAGGCGTTCCCGGCTCTCTTTCTTCTGATAGTCCACCCCTACGAATGTGGAACGTTTGCGGCGCAGAATCAGACAATACGTTCCGGCTACGAGTAGTCCGGCTATCGTGTCGATAGGAATGTCTGTATTGGCAAACATCCGGTTGTATTCTTCTATGGCAGCCTTGTAATACATCTCACGGCTACGAGCCATGCGGCGGGTGATTTCGTTATCGGCGGACAGCTCCCATGTGAGCAAACGCTGCATATCCGGATTGTCATAAAGGTGTCCGGCTAATGCCTGTAGGGTATTCTTTAGAATATCTTTACCGGCTTGGTCTGTGGGGTGCTGGCTGTTGAACAGGTCGTGCAGCCAATAATCACAAGTATAAGCGTACTTGTCAAGCAGCTTTTCCATTGTTTCGTAATTACGGTTCAATACGATTGGCTGAACATCGGCATATTGGCAAATATCGGCAAAGTTGATATTGGATAATCCTTTCGTGTCCGCCAACTGACGGATGGCATCGAATACTTTGGCTTCTATTTCGGCACGTGTACGACGTGGACGTTTGGGCTTGTTTTCTTCCATTTTTCGGTTCATATTTCCTTTTGGCAAACAAAGGTATGAAAAAATATGCAAAGTGCTTATATCATGTTAGAAAACACAATTTTAGGGAATGGCAGAAAAAAATGATCTGTTCTTTTGTTTGTAATACGGTAAAATTGTATTTTTATGGCTTATAAAAATACAATATATTATCTAAATTAAATACTATATTGATATACAGATTGTTATAATATTATTTTATAAATATATATAGTATTTGATTTATACACACAAAATAAAGATACACATGCAAACAAAGAACCTGTTCGGAATCTTTTTGCTATCCTTTTGGGCGTTCAGCTTTATGGAATGTAGTAAAGACGATAAAATAGAAGACGAGATGGAAACTATTAAAATGTATATTTCTGCTGAAACAAGCACCACCTATCACCCCGTGGGGCAACGCAGTCTGTGGAAACTCCATTCCCCTATAAAGAATTGATATTCAAAAAATAAATCAACTTAAAAACTTTCAAGTATGACAACCAAAAGAACATTTCAATCATTAGTAGCCATCTTTTCGCTGGCATTAATTCTTGTATCCTGTGGATTAGCAAAGAGTACCGCTCCCCGGCCCACTGATACGGTAGGCACCAATCCCGACGAACTAAAAGCAAAGTTGGCAGAGATTATGGAGAATGCAGGCGGAACGCTGGAAACGGCGGAGTTCGCCAGCATTAATTCCAGTTGTAGCCATTCAGGCAAAACGAGTTATTCTGTTGACCTGGAAATTGTAAAACCGCAGAATAAAAATAGATTAGCCGAGGCCAAGTGGTATAGTTCAGAATCGTCTCCTAACGATTTTAGTGTAACGGATATCGTACTGTCGGATTCGGAAAACAATGTGATTAAGGAGTATGACCTATTCAAAGACATACTTTTTACTTATGCCGACATCGAACAGTATATCAACCATTCATCTACTTGCTTTAAAGAAGCGCTGGAAGCATCCGGATATGGTGCGGACGGTTACGTTGAACGCATCACCATTTCCCGGGAGCAATACAATAACAATAAACTAAAAGCAAGCATTAAGGTAACACACAAGAGCGATAGAACGTTAAAAAAATACTATCAGATCCAGGAAGACGGAATGCACATTGTTAAGAAATAATGCAAAGGTAAAATCGAAATACTTTTCTAAAGAAAAGTGTTCTTACCACACATTGAACTGCACCCCAAAAGTTAGACATAAAACTTTAGGAGTGCAGTTTTTTATGCGACATTCATTTGAAGAAAAACTCAATATTGTGAGCAAAGTTAAGAGCGGTCAGCCCATTAATACCTCTTTGGCTGTTCGGTTTTTTATATGAAAGGCTAGCTTCCTTTCTTCACATAATCTTTCGGCAATATCCCGAACTGCTTCTGAAAGCAACGGGCAAAGTACGAAGGATTATTGAATCCTACAATGAAACAAACCTCATTGATCCGGTATTCTCCTTCACGCAGCAGTTCTCCGGCTGTTTTGAGGCGTATCAACCGGATATAATCATTGGGTGGCATTCCGGTCAGCCCTTTCAATTTGCGCTGTAAGTTGGAACGGCTGATAGCCATCTCCTCTGCCATCTTATCGATGGTAAATTCTTCATTGGTGAAATTGCGGGTAATGATTTCATTGATCGTGTTCAGCCATTTCACGTCTGTTTTGTTCATTAATGTCTGGTCGTATGACATATTCGGAACAGTTGTAAAGTGGTTGAACAGCATGCGCCGGTTTTCCAGCAGATTATTGATGGTGGCTTTCATGTGGCTTAGCGAGAAAGGCTTTTCTATATAAGCGTCCGCGCCATAGTCAAGACCCGCAATCTTTGAATCGATGCTGTCGAGTGCCGAAAGCAGGATAAACGGGATATGGCAAAGCATATTGTCGGAACGGATGGACTTTAATAATTCGAATCCGTCCATGTGAGGCATGACGATGTCGCTGATAATAAGATCTACTGTCGTTGTCTCCAGACATTCCAACGCTTCCTTGCCATTGGCGGCTGTATGGATGGTATAGGTATTTCCCAGATTCTTAGCCAGAAACTCCAGCATATCCGTCGTGTCTTCCACTACCAGAAGAGAGTAACCGGCGGGTTCGCTCTCTTCCTCCAGAGCGGGAACCTTGTCGGGCATGGAAGTAATGGAGGGGCTGACAGAGATGCTTTTCTCCAAATACGGAATTTCCACACATACTTCGCATCCTTCCGTATAGCCGGGATTGATATAAACCTTTCCTTTATGCTTTTCCACCAACAATTTGACGAGACTCAATCCGATTCCTACTCCCGAACCGTTGTTTCCTGCGTTTCCCACTTGATAAAACGGTTCGAAAACCTTGCTGCATTCCTCTTGCGGAATACCCGGACCATCGTCGCGTACACACAAGGAGAGCGTACGCCCTTCTGCAGACAGATGTTCGTCCAAAATCACCATAATGCGGGTGCGGGCATATTTCATGGCATTCGTCAGCAGGTTGCTGATAATTTTAGTCAGCGCCTCCTGGTCTACATTATATTGCAGATGTTCTTTCGGCAGGGAGACACTGAAAGAGATTCCGGTCAGGGAGATGGCACGGAAACGGTCGATGATGTCCTCTATCATCCGGTTGATATCCACTTCATTGAATGAAAGCGTATAACCTTCCTTGTCCACTTTGCGGAAGTCGAGCAATTGTTTGATAAGCTCCATCAGCCGGTTGGTATTCTTTTGTATCACAGACAGGTTGCTTTCCACTTCACTGTTCCATTCATGTGTTTCCAAAATCGCTTCCAGCGGAGCTTTGATAAGACTAACCGGAGTCTTGATTTCATGTGCCACTTGGGTGAAGAATGTAATTTTCGACTGGAACAATTCCTGATTCTTGATTTGTTCCATCTCTTTCATCTTTCTTGCTTTCACAGCCTGCTGTTTACGCAAATAAAGCTGTATCAGGAAATATGCGAGGCCACACGCTATTAGTAAATAGAAAATCTTGGCATAAATGGTCTTCCAGGGTGGAGGAAGAATTTCAATATGCAGGCAACAGTCGTCATTGCTCCAATATTCATCGTTGTTACTGGCTTTCACACGGAAAGTATATTCACCCGGAGGCAGGTTGAGAAAAGATACGTTATGTTTATCCGTATATATCCATTCTTTGTGAATACCGTCCAGTTTGTAGGCATATAAATTCTTGCTGGGAGCCACATAACTAAGACTTTCGAATGCGATGTCGAACGATACCACCTGATAAGGAATCGTTACTTGTCCGCTAAGAGCAGGTATACGCTTGCTAAGGCTTACTTTGTCGTCGGGGCTGTGCATATATACCGCCGAGATAGACGCCGTAGGTCTTACCTTATTAATCGATAATTTGAACGGATAGAAACAATTAAACCCGTTCACCCCACCGAAATAGAATTTCCCGTTACTGGCTTGCAGGGAAGAACGGAAATTGAACTGGTTGCTTTGTAATCCATCCTCGATGGTATAGAGTTGTGCCCGTTTGTTTTGCGGCTCATACCGGATCAGTCCCCTGTTGGAAGAAAGCCAATAGTTACCCGATTGGTCGTCCAGTATGCCATAGATGATATTGTTCGGCAGATTCTCTTTGGTGGAGAAGTTTTCAAAACGGTCTTCCTGATAGTGATAACGGCAGATGCCACCGCCTTCGGTACAGAACCATAGATGCTGCTTATGATCGATATACACACGGATTACCCAGTTGCTACAAGGAGAATCAGGATTTACTGGGTCGTTGCGATAGTTGTGCAATTTACCGGTTTGGCGGTTGTAACGCCAAATGCCGTCCCTTTTGCTTGCCAGCCACATGTCCCCATGTTGGTCTTCAACCATATCGTAGATAAAGATATGGCTTAAAGGTTCCAATGTTCGAAAAGAGTCACTTTCCGGGTCATACCGGCAGAATCCGGAAAGCGTTCCCAGATAAATGCTGCCATCCTTCGTTTGATAGATGGAGTAGATATGGTCGTTAGGAATTGAATGTGGGTTTGCGCGGTTATGGCGATAGTTTTTCATTTTTCCCGTTTGAATATCCAGGATATATAATCCACGGGAGAAACTGCCAATCCACAATTTTCCTTCATTGTACAACAGTGCATGGATATTGTGATAACCGATATTAGGGTTACTGTTTTTCAACAGATGTTTTTTAAACTTCTTCGTGCGGGGATCAAAGAGATTCAGTCCCCCGTCTTCGGTAGCAATCCAAATGTTTCCGTCGGGATCTTCGCAGAATTGGCTGATTACATTTCCCGAAAGAGAATTTTCTGTACCATTGGGATAATACCACTCAATATCCTTATGCTTGGGAGACAAGTAACTCACCCCACTGAAATAAGTCCCGATCCAGATTCCCCCTTCCCTGTCCTGATAACAGGCATAGATACTTTCTTTATTTTGTCCGTCGTCGGTAGGCAGACATTCTCCTGTCGTGGTGTTGAATGTATAAAGTCCGTCGTCGGAGCCGAGATAGAAAGAGTTGGCCGTTCGTTGAAACAAGGTGCGGATGCGCGGAATGGTAAGCGTGTCCCCTTCTCCGAAGTAATAGCGGAATTGCCCTGTCTCCTTATTGAACCGTGCCAGTCCCCCGTACCATGTACCCACCCATAATACTCCCTGCGAACTTTCCATCAAAGAGATAATCTCGTTGCAGGCAGGACGTCCGAAAGAAGTGTCCTCGGATATATACCCTGTGAAGTTGTCCGTGCGTTGGTTGTATTTCGCCAGTCCATTCCGGGTACCTATCCAGATAGTCCCGAACGAGTCGTTGTAAATCACCCATACGTGATTGTCCGGCAATGAATGGGGATCGGAAAGAGAATGTAGATAGTGCCTCAACGTACCTTTTTTCTCGTTGTAGACAAACAGTCCGTTGGTTGTTCCGATCCATAACTGCCCGTCATTGTCGTATGCCATTCCGAAGACACTGTTGACTGTCACTCCGTCTTCCGTCTGTGTATCGAATACGGAGAATTTCTCCTCCCGCGAATCGAATAAATACAGTTTTTCCGTACTGGCCACCCAAATCTGATTGTTATCCTGATGGCGGCAGATAGTTACTATATTCATATAACTGTTTCCACCGTTTTCTGACGAATGTCCGTAATTGGTAAATTCGATGCCGTTGAAACGATTCAGCCCGTCCTGCGTTGCAAACCACATATATCCGATGCTATCCTGAAGGATGCTCCGGACACAATTGCCCGATAACCCCGATCTAACGTCATATTTCTTGTAGATATTGGCGAAGACCAGAGAAACGGATGCAAGCAGTATACCTATGAATAAGATGAATCGTTTCATAATTTCCTTTCTTTGTTATTAGGTTCGGTTTAATTCAATTCTGTCCAGCTTAATTCTGTTCCGTTCTGTTTTTCAGTTTAATTTTGTTCCGTTCAGTTTAGTTCTATTCATTCCGGTTTGCTACCGTTTAGTTTTCGTTGGCAGTTATCCCCTCCACAAGCTATGAGAGCCTGTTTTATGGGGGATATATTTCTTGTTTACAAGAGCTATATGTCCTGCGTATTGGATCTATATACCCAACACGCAGCACATATATACCCAACAGATTGGATCTATAGCTCCTGTAAACAGGGTAATTACCCCCTTTGTAGAAGCCTTTATTTCACGTCATCCCACGTATCTGTGCGGAATGGGAAAGCACTCAATCCGAAAGTATTCCGCAGCGTGATATTTCCCACATAATTACGGAAAGCATAGCGCACGGCAACCGGTTGGGCTACCTCTTCACTCCACACTTCTACTGTGTTGGTACGTCCTACAATCTTTGCTTTCGCCGGATAGAACTTCTTGTCCGCTCCCGCAATCTCAAATCCTTCCAGTTCGGAGAAAGTAGGGGACAACCCCGCAGGTGCATTATCAAATGTCACTATGGCCTTTTTGTCCGCATAGTCCACTTTGGTCATCGTTGGACCGTTGGATGGTAACCGGCGGATACCGTATGTTTTAGTCAATGCAAGTGTAGCCAACCGAAGTCCCACTACATCCTTCTGTGGCGGATGGATGCAAAATTCATCACCAATATCCGTAGTGGGCACCATGCCCGAATTAGGAATCGTTTTCAGTGCTTCCATCTGTGCTTCACGCAATAAAGCAGCCCCCGTATTGCTGCTGTTTTCATATTTGTAAGGAGCGATCTGCACATAATAGAAAGGCATATCGGGAGCCTCCCATACATTTCTCCATAGCTGCACCATGGCAGTCATCATCGGAGCATAGAATTGATAGTTGGATATGTTCGATTCTCCCTGATACCAGAGGAAACCCTTTGCCGTGAAGTTCTTAACAGGCCATAACATCGAGTTGTACAGACATTCCAAACGCTGGTGCACCCCTCTTTTAGGATTTTTGGCAGCTTCAATGTTCATACCTTCCACGGTTTTCAATGTCGGTTCATCCATCCATGCTTCAATCGCCGAACCTCCCCAACTGTTGATAACCAGTCCTACCGGGAGATGGAGACTTTCAGTCAGTTGGCGGGCAAAGAAATAGGCGGCGGCACTGCAATCAATGCTCGTTTCGGGTGACGATACTTCCCATTTTCTTTTCTTGAAATCCGTGCGGCGTTCTGTATCATTGGTTCTCGGTACGGTAATAAAACGAATACGGTCGCGATAATTTCCCGAGTTCAGCAGCGTTTCAAGTGAGTGGTCAATGGGTTGTGCTGCATTTCCCATCATACGCATTTCCATGTTCGACTGTCCGGAGCAGATCCACACCTCCCCTATCAGTATATCCGAGAGAGTGACCGGAGTGCCGTCACTGATCGTAATAGAATAAGGAGTATATCCTCCTTCGGGAGTGTCTACTTTCACCAGCCAGGCCCCGTCTTTATCCGTAGATGCCTGATAAGTCCGGTTGTTCCACGAAGTGGTGACAATTACTTTTTTGCCGTCCGCCCACCCCCATAACTTAACGGAGCTATTCTGTTGAAGTACCATGTGATCTCCCATCATTGCAGGGAGTTTTACTTTGCCTTGTGCAATCGGCAGGAATAAAAGTGATAAAATAAGAAGTAGAAAATGTTTTTTCATACTGTTTTTATTAGATATTCGACGAATAATTATTAGGTATCAGGCAAAAATACAACCTATTTTTAAATATGGAATAAAACTAGCTAGTCATTTTCTGATAAAAGCTGGTCGAAATCTTAAAAGCTTGTTTTTCCTTTCCATTCTCCGCCGAATTTTCTTAATTAGTGGCATCAATCGCCTAAACAGTATTATTAGATTGGCTAAATATCCCATTTCTTTGCAGGGTGAGTATTTAACAACCTAATTGTTTCATTAAATCTAATAAAATGAAAAAGAAGCATTATCTATTATTTTTATTGGCTTCGCTCTTTTTACTGACAGATGTGGTGTGGGCACAAACATCTGCCACGGTAAATGGAGTAGTGATCGATGAGAATGGAGAAACCCTGCCGGGTGTTTCCGTCGTCGAAGTAGGTACAACAAACGGTGTCCTGACAGACCTGAACGGACACTACACCTTAAAAACAACTTCTGCCAAACCTTCCGTTTCTTTCAGTTACATTGGTTATCAGACCACCACGCTTCTCCTGAACGGGCGTACGAAACTTGATGTACAGATGAAAGTGGAAACGAAAGTGCTGGATGAAGTAGTGGTAGTGGGCTACGGTGTACAGACTGTCTCTTATACACATCTCCGAGCCCACGAGACTAGCGCTCATCTCG
>OWJC01000648.1_pt1 | contig 15550 bp, 20 predicted proteins | sample 1732731 | NCBI WGS metagenome assembly OWJC01 (sample SAMN05065747, study PRJEB22554) | human gut metagenome | biome: ENVO:2100002; feature: ENVO:00000062; material: ENVO:00002003 | host: Homo sapiens | place: USA
AAAATCTGGCCATAGCTCATATTCGACGCTGCGATACTTTGTTGCATAAATCAAAAACAGTACCCGGAAACAACACGGGGGGCCGGTCAGTGTGCCTGAGACCCCAACATCCCCGGAGATGACTGACATTCCGGACTGACGCAGTTGCTGCATATCTGTGGCAATACGTTGTATCCAGCCAAGTTGCGTTATTTCGTCGGTTGTTTCGTGGGCGTAGTGATGTATGGGGCCTTCGATGGGAAAGTAAAACTAGCGGAAAATAAAAGTACTCGCCTGCCTACGGACCTTTTTACTCAGGGTATTTTTGTTTTCCATAACGTTGCGTATTAACATGAAGGAGAACGAGGGGGATTAGGTAATCTCTTTCCATGAAAATACGCAAACGTTCATCACCGAAGTGAAAAATCAGTTTTTGATATTTAAATGATTTTTCAAATCATATTTCAGCAGGACACTACCAGCACCTAACAGCAGCACATCTTTGATGACAAAACTGTCAACTTTTCCCAGTTGTGGTAACAGACTTAGTGTGACTAAACCTGTAACAATAACGATAATATCTCCCAGTATGCCAGCAGCAGGCCTGAAGAAGCCGATACTCAGTGCTAGAAAAGTGATAGTTTCCACTATGCCGAGGAAATAGCTCCCCCCATGAACACCAAACATAATGTACAGGATATTCAGCCACGTGGGAGAAATCAGGGGCTTGAGGGCCATCACTTCAAAATCAAACCATTTATAGGTCCCGAAGAGCATAAATATTATAATAACAGACAGGCGAAGAATAACTATGTCATAATCTGATTTAATGTAAACATTAATAAATTTTTTCATTTCATTCTCCGGGTGGAAAATTATATGCACTAAAAAGGATTAAGTACGGGTATCAAGCATTTTAATTAAAGCGTTAACGGTTCCTGAATAGGTATCATGTGGTGGAAGTCGATTTAACATCAGTGCCCCCTTTAGTGTAGAACAGACTATAACGGCGAGCTCATCCGGAAGAAGAACTGTTTTGAACTCTCCACTATTCTGCCCGGAGGTGATAATATCTTTAATCATCTGTATCTCCTGATGTGCCAGTTGACTTACAGCCTCCTGTAATTCAGGAGAAAACTGATGGCTGTCGGATAGCATGGCATAAATACCGCACATTTCCCCTCTTTCAGCACAACCAGCAAATGCATCAAGATATGTCCTGAGACGTTGTACACCAGAAGAAACATTATGGAGAGTTATATTAAGTCTATCAAATACTTCTGTTTTGTATTGGCAGTAGGCTATACCAAGATCAGTTTTCCTCGGGAAATGGTGATGAATACTGGCTTTTCTGATACCAATTTCTTTTTCCAGATCTGCGTAACTGAACCCCAAAAATCCGCGTTGCTGGATCAGAGTATCCGTTATGCGAAGTATATTCTCATAAGTAGACACGGCTTTACCTGTTATGTATTAAAGGGACTATTATACATATTTTAACGATAGATAATGGCAGTTCCATCAAGTTTATTTTTTCCTCCCAATGAAGTGATTCGGAAATGAGAACCTCCTGCCTGCTCCGCTTTGTCTTTAAGCGCAGTTGCCACCTCTTCTGGTGTATATAGATTACCAACAGAAATATAGTCTGACGGCATCAAACCAACAACGTCCTGACGATTAATTTCATCTGCAGCAGTTGCGTAGCCTGTCAGAATGAGACCAAGGGCGACAATGGTAGTGCAGATAACATAATTCATGAGCAGTTTCTCTTTATGTTTGCGATACTACACATGCTACCTTCTGATTGGTAGGCTTGCAAGATGGATTTATTTAAAATAAGAGGGATGATTTGTATCAAATTGTTTTGTATTTTTGTGTTTTGTATCACTGAGGTGAAGTTGTAAGATCTGGCCCTCTGCGAGGTTGGCTCTGTCGAAAGGAACAGGTGACGAGAGTTAACATCGTTGCCTTGGCTGCATGGGGGATATGTAGCTACCCCCTGATATTTCCGCCACGGAAGCCAATATGAACAACAATAACAATACGCCTCGTTTCCAGTATGCTTCATGTCGGATATTTTGTAAGCGCTATGTACTTCCCGGGACGCTTATCTTTTAGCCGTAGCTGGTAGTGCAATAAAAGCCTGGCAGCAATCCAGGCCTCTACGTTCTAAGAATCAACTGTCAGTGCAGAGGAATGCGCACGACGCTCTCGTTGTTATTGGCTTTTGCCGTCGCACCGTCGTTTTTCACGGTGACAAACAGCGCGTGCGCTTTGCTATCCGTCTTATATCACTGGTGCTGACAATGTGGATGAGGTCGCCTTTAAAAAAGGCCATCGTTATATAACGGTGATCTCCGATCGCGATGGTCGTGCGCTGGCCTTAACGGACGATTGTGGCACAGAGAGCCTCGCCGGCTATCTTCGCACGCTTACTGACGAGCAGTTGCTGGCTATCAAAACGCTCTCAATGGACATGAATGCAGGCTATATAAGAGCAGCGCGTATCCACTTACCCTGTGCGGTTGAGAAAATCGCCTTCGACCGCTTCCATGTAGCAAAGCAACTTGGCGAAGTGGTTGATAAAACCCGTCAGAATGAACATCCGCACCTCCCTGTTGAAAGTTGGCGTCAGGCAAAGGGGGCCCGCTTCCTGTGGCAGTACAGCGATAAATGGATGACCAAATCCAGGCAGGAAAAGCTGATATGGCTGCGTGCACAGATGAAGCTGACAAGCCAGTGCTGGGCGCTGAAAGAGCTGGCAAAGGATATCTGGAACAGGCCATGGAGTGAGGAAAGACGTAATGACTGGGAGAGATGGCTGGCTCTGGCGGCCAACAGTGACGTTCCTATGATGAAAAACGCCGCGAAAACGATAGGAAAAAGGCTTTACGGGATCCTGAATGCCATGTGTCTCAAACGGAAACGCGGAGGCGCTTAACAGTAAGATCAGGCTACTGAGGATAAAAGCCAGGGGATACCGAAATCGGGAGCGCTTTAAGCTGGGCGTGATGTTCCACTACGGGAAACTGAATATGGCGTTCTGAGCCTTCCCATCATGATCAGGGAAAACCCATGTATCATCAGGTTATTATGTGAGCTGGTAAATCAGATTTTGCATGGACTGAAATCATGCTGTTATTTAGGGATAAAGAACCGGCTTTTTGTCCCGCCCCCTCGCCATTAATGAGAAAAAGAATGGAATGCTCCCTCTGAGGAGAAGGGCAGTAGAAAAAAGAACCCGCCAGCAAAAATATTGGGGATGAACAGCTTTCGCTACTCAGATTGCTGGCGGGTATAGTTCCTCATGAAATAAAAATACTACGTAGTCTTTTTAATGCAAATGATAATCATTGTCAATTGTTTGTGCGTGTTTTCTTCATACATGATTGGTAGTAAAGGTGATTCAGGCTATCAGTTTTTGCTGATGATCTTTTTATCTATAGAAAACATCAGCCAAGCTGGTTGGTTCAGTAACGCTTTCATCTTTGAGCATTTTATAAAAAATTCTTGAATTGTTAAAATAGATTAAAGTCTGGTAACAGCAAAAGTTAAACGAGAAATCAAAAGGAGGTCCCAAATATGAAAATGAAGCATCTGCGTGATGATGTTGCAGCGGGACGTCGTCGGCTGTATATCAGAGCAATCTGTCCATCCCTGCGTGAAGCCCCGTTACTTTATTCGTACCCCTTATAATGGGGTGTTAGCCAGCCAGACCCGGCATGATTACTGTGAACCGCCCCGGGAATCCTGGAGACTAAACTCCCTGAGAAAGAGGTAAACAGGATGACTAAAAATACACGTTTTTCCCCCGAAGTCCGTCAACGGGCAGTTCGTATGGTTCTGGAAAGTCAGGACGAATATGACTCACAAAGGGCGGCAATTTGTTCCATTGCTCCAAAGACTGGCTGTACGCCAGAGACTCTGCGTGTCTGGATTCGCCAGCATGAGCGGGATACCGGGGGCGGTGATGGTGGGCTCACCACCGCTGAACGTCAGCGTCTGAAAGAGCTGGAACGTGAAAATCGTGAACTGCGCCGCAGTAACGATATCCTTCGCCAGGCTTCCGCTTATTTTGCGAAGGCGGAGTTCGACCGCCTCTGGAAAAAATAATGCCACTGCTGGATAAGCTGCGTGAGCAGTACGGGGTCGGACCGGTATGCAGTGAACTGCATATTGCCCCGTCAACGTATTACCATTGTCAGCAGCAGCGGCATCATCCTGATAAACGCAGTGCCCGTGCGCAGCGCGATGACTGGCTGAAGAAAGAGATACTGCGCGTATACGATGGGAATCATCAGGTATACGGTGTGCGTAAAGTCTGGCGTCAGTTGTTACGGGAAGGAATCAGGGTAGCCAGATGTACAGTGGCGCGCCTCATGGCGGTTATGGGACTTGCCGGTGTTCTCCGGGGTAAAAAGGTCCGCACTACGTCAGCCGGAAAACCGTTGCTGCAGGTGACCGCGTAAACCGTCAGTTCGTGGCAGAACGTCCTGACCAGCTGTGGGTGGCTGATTTTAATTACGTCAGCACATGGCAGGGCTTCGTCTATGTGGCGTTCATCATTGATGTGTTTGCCGGATACATCGTGGGGTGGTGGGTCTCATCGTCTATGGAAACGACATTCATGCTGGATGCGCTGGAGCAGGCGTTGTGGGCCCGCCGTCCGTCCGGCACCATCCATCACAGCGATAAAGGCTCTCAGTATGTGTCACTGGCCTATATGGAGCGATTAAAAGAAGCAAAACTGCTGGCATCAACAGGGAGTACAGGCGACTCGTATGACAACGCGATGGCGGAGAGCATCAATGGTCTTTACAAAGCGGAGGTAATACACCGTAAGATCTGGAAAAACCGTGCAGAAGTGGAACTGGCCACACTCACGTGGGTGGACTGGTATAACAATCGACGATTGCTGGGAAGGCTGGGCCATACTCCTCCGGCAGAAGCAGAAAAAGCTTATTATGCTTCCATCGGAAACAATGATCTGGCAGCCTGAGTTCACAGATAAAACACTCTCCAGGAAACCCGGGGCGGTTCAGTAATATCTGATCGTAACGGACGGACGCTGGAATTAACCGATGACCGCAGCACAGAGAGTAGGGGATGCGGACAGTCAAAGATCGTGGAGTTGGATTTTATAAATCTGTCTCCAGTAGTAGATGAACTGAATACAAAGTTGCCAGAGAGTGGTCTGTCAGGCAGGGAATCAGAAACCGGATATTATTGACTGGTACATTGTGTCGGGCTGTGTACGTTCTCCCCGGACAGACAGTCTCAGTTCGTAGAATCTATAAATTACTGCTACTGATGCTGCCGGGGAAAGGTGTAACGAAAAAGCAGCCTCCGTTACCGGACAGCAAGAAGGCTGAATGAAGTTTATGGCGTTTGTATTTTGTAATGTCTGGCCATGCAGTAAATCCAGACAGGTTTTTATTATCATGTGAAGTATTCTGCCATAAAATACTAAATTTCTATTTTGTGATGAATGCTGCAAAATTGAATCTGTACTCTGATGTAACTTTTATCTGTTTCAGTGAAGCATGCCCACAGATTGAGTTATTAAGTTGTGGAAGAACAGCTCTGCCCCGCCTGCTTCTCTCCTTTCAGAAACCAGTATGTTGCCATGCCCCGTCTTAATGGTGAGCGCTGAACCATACCTGCTTTTTCCAGTAATAACAGGTAATAGCGGGCCTGGTAATCCGTTACCGCCAGCGCCTCTGCAATTTCTGCCGTTTTCCCTCCATCATGCCTGTTCAGAAATTCCAGTATTTCATTCTTCATATATTCACTCATCTCACTGTAACAAAGTTTCTTCGAATAATAAAAATCATGCTCTCTGTTATCAACGGAAAGGTATTTTTATTCTCTATGTTTGCTTTATTTGTTCAATTTAGTGAATTTGCTTTTTATTGGATTTATTTGATGTGTATCACATTTTGCGTTTTATTTTTCTGCGAAAAGAAAGTCCGTAAAAATTCATTTAGACGATCTTTTATGCTGTAAACTCAATTCGCCATGATGTTTTTATCTGAGTACCCTCTTGCTATTAGTGTTTTGTTCTAGTTTAATTTTGTTTTGTGGGTTAAAAGATCGTTTAAATCAATATTTACAACATAAAAAACTAAATTTAACTTATTGCGTGAAGAGTATTTCCGGGCCGGAAGCATATATCCAGGGGCCCGACAGAAGGGGGAAACATGGCGCATCATGAAGTCATCAGTCGGTCAGGAAATGCGTTTTTGCTGAATATACGCGAGAGCGTACTGTTGCCCGGGTCTATGTCTGAAATGCATTTTTTTTTACTGATAGGTATTTCTTCTATTCACAGTGACAGGGTCATTCTGGCTATGAAGGACTATCTGGTAGGTGGGCACTCCCGTAAGGAGGTCTGCGAGAAATACCAGATGAATAATGGGTATTTCAGTACAACACTTGGGAGACTTATACGGCTGAATGCTCTTGCAGCAAGGCTTGCACCTTATTATACAGATGAGTCGTCGGCATTTGACTGAATGATGGCATTCCGGAGTTATCTTACAGATAAAAAGAAGTCCTTATCAGAAAGCAGACAGGTTATATCAGTATTCTGTCGATAAATAACCTGCCCTGAAAATACGAGAATATTATTTGTATTGATCTGGTTATTAAAGGTAATCGGGTCATTTTAAATTGCCAGATATCTCTGGTGTGTTCAGTAATGAAAAAGAGGTTGTTATTTATGATTAAGTCGGTTATTGCCGGTGCGGCAGCTATGGCAGTGGTGTCTTTTGGTGCAAATGCAGCTCCACAGGGGCAGGGAAAAGTAACTTTTAACGGAACTGTAGTAGATGCACCATGTGGTATTGATGCTCAGTCTGCTGATCAATCTATTGATTTCGGACAAGTATCCAAAGTATTACTGAATAATGGCGGGACATCAACGCCGAAGAGTTTTGATATTAAGCTTACTGATTGTGATATTACTAACTATAAAGCTGGTAATAAAGCGGGAACAGTATCTCTGACGTTTTCAGGTGTTCAGGCTGGTACAGATATGCTACAAACGGTTGGTTCAACTAATACCGCAATCCTTATTACTGATCCTCATGGTAAAGCTGTCAAATTTGATGGTGCAACTGCGACAGGTGTATCCTCTCTTGTAGACGGAGACAATACTATTCATTTTACTGCTTTGGTTAAAAAAGACACAAGTGGTAATGATGTAGCTGAAGGTGCTTTCTCAGCAGTTGCGAATTTCAACCTGACTTATCAGTAACAGTAATACGATAATCTGGTCCGGTAAACAGCGGAAATATTCCGCTGTTTATTTCTCAGGGTATTTATCATGAGACTGCGATTCTCTGTTCCACTTTTCTTTTTTTGCTGTGTGTTTGTTCATGGTGTTTTTGCCGGTCCGTTTCCTCCGCCCGGCATGTCCCTTCCTGAATACTGGGGAGAAGAACACGTATGGTGGGACGGCAGGGCTGCTTTTCATGGTGAGGTTGTCAGACCTGCCTGTACTCTGGCGATGGAAGACGCCTGGCAGATTATCGATATGGGGGAAACCCCGGTTCGGGATTTACAGAATGGTTTCTCCGGACCTGAAAGAAAATTCAGCCTCCGGCTCAGGAACTGTGAATTTAACAGTCAGGGTGGGAACCTTTTCTCTGATTCCCGGATAAGGGTGACTTTCGATGGCGTCCGGGGGGGAACGCCGGATAAGTTTAATTTATCCGGTCAGGCAAAAGGCATTAATCTGCAGATAGCTGATGCCAGGGGAAATATTGCCCGGGCAGGGAAAGTAATGCCTGCAATACCATTGACGGGTAATGAAGAAGCGCTGGATTACACCCTCAGAATTGTGAGAAACGGAAAAAAACTTGAAGCCGGAAATTATTTTGCCGTGCTGGGATTCCGGGTCGATTATGAGTGAGTCACTCCGGTGAGATGTCCGGTTATTTATCTTTTTTGTGAATCTGGTGATGCGTGGAATGAAAGACAGAATACCTTTTGCAGTCAACAATATTACCTGTGTGATATTGTTGTCTCTGTTTTGTAACGCAGCCAGTGCCGTTGAGTTTAATACAGATGTACTTGACGCAGCGGACAAGAAAAATATTGACTTCACCCGTTTTTCAGAAGCCGGTTATGTTCTGCCGGGGCAATATCTTCTGGATGTGATTGTTAACGGGCAAAGTATTTCTCCCGCATCGTTACAGATTTCATTTGTTGAACCTCAGTCGTCAGGAGATAAGGCAGAAAAAAAATTGCCACAGGCCTGCCTGACATCAGATATGGTCAGACTGATGGGGTTAACAGCAGAATCTCTGGATAAAGTTGTTTACTGGCATGATGGTCAGTGTGCGGATTTTCATGGGTTGCCGGGAGTGGATATTCGTCCTGATACCGGAGCGGGCGTATTACGCATCAATATGCCGCAGGCCTGGCTTGAGTATTCTGATGCCACCTGGCTGCCTCCCTCACGCTGGGACGACGGCATTCCCGGACTGATGCTGGATTATAACCTCAACGGGACGGTTTCCCGTAATTATCAGGGAGGAGACTCTCATCAGTTCAGTTATAACGGGACTGTGGGGGGGAATCTGGGGCCCTGGCGCCTGCGGGCTGACTATCAGGGAAGCCAGGAGCAGAGCCGCTACAACGGGGAAAAAACGACAAACAGAAATTTCACATGGAGTCGCTTTTATCTGTTCCGTGCCATTCCACGATGGCGGGCAAACCTGACGCTGGGCGAGAATAATATCAACTCAGATATATTCCGGTCATGGAGTTATACGGGAGCCAGCCTGGAAAGCGATGACCGGATGCTGCCACCCAGACTGCGAGGCTATGCACCGCAGATTACCGGGATTGCGGAGACTAATGCCCGTGTTGTGGTGTCGCAGCAGGGACGGGTGCTGTACGACTCGATGGTCCCCGCAGGGCCATTCAGTATTCAGGACCTGGACAGTTCAGTTCGCGGACGTCTTGATGTTGAGGTTATTGAACAGAACGGACGGAAGAAAACCTTTCAGGTCGATACGGCCTCGGTTCCTTATCTGACGCGTCCGGGACAGGTCCGGTACAAACTTGTCTCCGGTCGCTCCCGCGGATACGGGCATGAGACCGAAGGGCCTGTATTTGCGACCGGAGAGGCGTCCTGGGGGCTCAGTAACCAGTGGTCGCTGTATGGCGGGGCTGTGCTTGCCGGTGATTATAATGCACTGGCAGCCGGTGCCGGCTGGGACCTGGGTGTGCCGGGGACCCTTTCCGCTGATATCACGCAGTCAGTAGCCCGTATTGAGGGAGAGAGAACGTTTCAGGGAAAATCCTGGCGTCTTAGCTACTCCAAACGGTTTGATAATGCGGATGCCGACATTACGTTCGCCGGGTATCGTTTCTCAGAGCGAAACTATATGACCATGGAGCAGTACCTGAACGCCCGCTACCGTAATGATTACAGCAGTCGGGAAAAAGAGATGTATACCGTTACGCTGAATAAAAACGTGGCGGACTGGAACACCTCTTTTAACCTGCAGTACAGCCGTCAGACATACTGGGACATACGGAAAACGGACTATTATACGGTGAGCGTCAACCGCTACTTTAATGTTTTCGGACTGCAGGGTGTGGCGGTTGGATTGTCAGCCTCAAGGTCTAAATATCTGGGGCGTGATAACGATTCTGCTTACCTGCGTATATCCGTGCCGCTGGGGACGGGGACAGCGAGCTACAGTGGCAGTATGAGTAATGACCGTTATGTGAATATGGCCGGCTACACTGACACGTTCAATGACGGTCTGGACAGCTACAGCCTGAACGCCGGCCTTAACAGTGGCGGTGGACTGACATCGCAACGTCAGATTAATGCCTATTACAGTCATCGTAGTCCGCTGGCAAATTTGTCCGCGAATATTGCATCCCTGCAGAAAGGATATACGTCTTTCGGCGTCAGTGCTTCCGGTGGGGCAACAATTACCGGAAAAGGTGCGGCGTTACATGCAGGGGGAATGTCCGGTGGAACACGTCTTCTTGTTGACACGGATGGTGTGGGAGGTGTACCGGTTGATGGCGGGCAGGTGGTGACAAATCGCTGGGGAACGGGCGTGGTGACTGACATCAGCAGTTATTACCGGAATACAACCTCTGTTGACCTGAAGCGCTTACCGGATGATGTGGAAGCAACCCGTTCTGTTGTGGAATCGGCGCTGACAGAAGGTGCCATTGGTTACCGGAAATTCAGCGTGCTTAAAGGGAAACGTCTGTTTGCAATACTGCGTCTTGCTGATGGCTCTCAGCCCCCGTTTGGTGCCAGTGTAACCAGTGAAAAAGGCCGGGAGCTGGGCATGGTGGCCGACGAAGGCCTTGCCTGGCTGAGTGGCGTGACGCCGGGGGAAACCCTGTCGGTAAACTGGGATGGAAAAATACAGTGTCAGGTAAATGTACCGGAGACAGCAATATCTGACCAGCAGTTATTGCTTCCCTGTACGCCTCAGAAATAAATGAAAGTCCGGAATATTAACGGCTGATGAATGCGGTTATGCCATTTTCCGGACCAGGTGAAATTACAGAATGTGGAAATTAAGTATGATTCGAAAAAAGATTCTGATGGCTGCCATCCCCCTGTTTGTTATATCCGGGGCAGACGCTGCTGTTTCGCTGGACAGAACCCGCGCGGTGTTTGACGGGAGTGAGAAGTCAATGACGCTTGATATCTCCAATGATAACAAACAACTGCCCTATCTTGCTCAGGCATGGATAGAAAATGAAAATCAGGAAAAAATTATTGCAGGGCCGGTTATTGCCACCCCTCCGGTTCAGCGCCTTGAGCCGGGTGCGAAAAGCATGGTCAGGCTGAGTACCACACCGGATATCAGTAAACTTCCTCAGGACAGGGAATCACTGTTTTATTTTAATCTCCGGGAAATACCGCCGAGGAGTGAAAAGGCCAATGTACTGCAGATAGCCTTACAGACCAAAATAAAGCTTTTTTATCGCCCGGCAGCAATTAAAACCAGACCAAATGAAGTATGGCAGGACCAGTTAATTCTGAACAAAGTCAGCGGTGGGTATCGTATTGAAAACCCGACCCCCTATTATGTCACTGTTATTGGTCTGGGAGGAAGTGAAAAGCAGGCAGAGGAAGGTGAGTTTGAAACCGTGATGCTGTCTCCCCGTTCAGAGCAGACAGTAAAATCGGCAAATTATAATACCCCTTATCTGTCTTATATTAACGACTATGGTGGTCGCCCGGTACTGTCGTTTATCTGTAATGGCAGCCGTTGCTCTGTGAAAAAAGAGAAATAATGTACCGCAATAACGGTTAAATGCGGGTGGGATATTATGGTTGTGAATAAAACAACAGCAGTACTGTATCTTATTGCACTGTCGCTGAGTGGTTTCATCCATACTTTCCTGCGGGCTGAAGAGCGGGGTATATACGATGACGTCTTTACTGCAGATGAGTTGCATCATTACCGGATAAATGAACGGGGGGGACGCACCGGAAGCCTGGCAGTCAGTGGTGCACTGCTGTCCTCACCCTGCACGCTGGTGAGTAATGAGGTGCCGTTAAGCCTCCGGCCGGAGAATCACTCTGCGGCAGCCGGAGCTCCTCTGATGCTGAGGCTGGCAGGATGTGGGGACGGTGGTGCACTTCTGCCCGGAAAACGGGGCGTTACGATGACAGTCTCCGGCTCACTGGTAACCGGTCCCGGAACCGGAAGTGCTTTACTTCCTGACCGTAAGCTATCCGGCTGTGACCATCTTGTTATACACGATGGTGATACCTTTTTACTGTGCCGGCCTGACCGGCGACAGGAGGAGATGCTGGCCGCCTGGAGGAAAAGGGCGACACAGGAGGGTGAGTATTCTGATGCCAGGAGCAATCCGGCCATGCTGCGTCTGAGCATAAAATATGAGTAAGGGAATGTGATGATAAAAAGCACAGGCGCTCTTTTACTGTTTGCCGCACTGTCTGCCGGACAGGCAATAGCCTCAGATGTGGCATTCAGGGGTAATCTGCTTGACAGACCCTGCCATGTGTCCGGTGACAGTCTGAATAAACATGTCGTCTTCAAAACCCGGGCGTCCAGGGATTTCTGGTATCCGCCCGGACGTTCGCCGACAGAGTCGTTTGTCATCAGGCTGGAAAACTGCCATGCAACAGCAGTTGGCAAAATTGTGACCCTGACCTTTAAGGGAACGGAAGAGGCGGCCCTCCCGGGCCATCTGAAGGTAACCGGAGTGAATGCCGGCCGGTTAGGCATTGCACTGCTGGACACCGATGGCAGCAGTCTGCTGAAACCCGGCGCTTCCCATAACAAAGGCCAGGGGGAAAAGGTTACCGGAAACAGTCTTGAGCTTCCTTTCGGCGCGTATGTTGTGGCAACGCCGGAAGCCCTGCGGACGAAGAGTGTGGTACCCGGTGATTATGAAGCAACAGCCACGTTTGAATTGACATATCGTTAGCAAAATTTTTGTACAGGATATTTCAGATGAAAAAGATAAGAGATTTGTGTCTTCCGGTAATGCTGGGGGCAGTGTTAATGTCTCAGTATTCACATGCAGCTGATAATCTGACCTTTAAAGGAAAACTGATTATTCCTGCCTGTACTGTACAAAATGCTGAAGTTAACTGGGGTGATATTGAAATTCAGAAGCTGGTACAGAGTGGCGGAAATCAGAAAGACTTTACTATCCAGATGACATGTCCTTATCATTTGGGAACAATGAAGGTTACGATATCTACATCGGCAGCGACTTATAACAAGGGAATTATAGTTAAGGGTACCTCATCCCGGACCGATGATGGATTGCTTATTTATCTGTACAATCGTCATCAAAATGGCAGTATCGGTGATTCTATAACTCTGGGGACATCATTCACACCAGAGCATGTCTCAGGTCAGGTTCCGGCCAGAAACATTTCTCTCTATGCAAAACTTGGATATAAAGGAGATATACAGAATTTGCGGGCGGGAACATTTTCTGCAACAGCAACGCTGGTTGCATCATATTCGTAATGCTATCAGTTAAAATACGCCGATTTTATATCTCATAAAATAAAATGTTTTCTGTACCGCTCTCCGGAGGGGGAATGGCTCGTTTATCATTATTTATATCGTTGCTTCTGACATCGGTCGCTGTACTGGCTGATGTGCAGATTAACATCAGGGGAAATGTTTATATCCCCCCATGCACCATTAATAACGGGCAGAATATTGTTGTTGATTTTGGGAATATTAATCCTGAGCACGTGGACAACTCACGTGGTGAAATCACAAAAACCATAAGCATATCCTGTACGTATAAGAGTGGCTCACCCTGGATAAAGGTCACAGGTAATGCAATGGCTGGGCAGACTAATGTACTGGCAACAAATATAGCCAATTTTGGTATAGCGTTGTATCAGGGAAAAGGAATGTCAACACCTCTTACATTAGGTAATGGTTCAGGAAATGGTTACAGAGTGACAGCAGGTCTGGACACAGCACGTTCAACGTTCACCTTTACTTCAGTGCCCTTTCGTAATGGCAGCAGGACACTGAATGGCGGGGATTTCCGGACCACGGCCAGTATGAGCATGATTTATAACTGAGTCATACCTAAATGAATAACTGTAATTACGGAAGTGATTTCTGATGAAAAAATGGTTCCCAGCTTTGTTATTTTCCTTGTGTGTGTCTGGTGAGTCCTCTGCATGGAATAATATTGTCTTTTACTCCCTTGGAGACGTTAACTCTTATCAGGGAGGGAATGTGGTGATTACTCAAAGGCCACAATTTATAACTTCGTGGCGCCCGGGCATTGCTACGGTAACCTGGAATCAGTGTAATGGTCCTGGGTTTGCTGATGGTTTCTGGGCTTACTACAGGGAGTATATTGCGTGGGTAGTATTCCCCAAAAAGGTTATGACCCAAAATGGATATCCCTTATTTATTGAGGTTCATAATAAAGGTAGCTGGAGTGAGGAGAATACTGGTGACAATGACAGCTATTTTTTTCTCAAGGGGTATAAGTGGGATGAGCGGGCCTTTGATACAGCTAATTTGTGTCAGAAACCAGGAGAAAAAACCCGTCTGACTGAGAAATTTGACGATATTATTTTTAAAGTCGCCCTACCTGCAGATCTTCCTTTAGGGGATTATTCTGTTACAATTCCATACACTTCCGGCATGCAGCGTCATTTCGCGAGTTACTTGGGGGCCCGTTTTAAAATCCCATACAATGTGGCCAAAACTCTCCCAAGAGAGAATGAAATGTTATTCTTATTTAAGAATATCGGCGGATGCCGTCCTTCTGCACAGTCTCTGGAAATAAAGCATGGTGATCTGTCTATTAATAGCGCTAATAATCATTATGCGGCTCAGACTCTTTCTGTGTCTTGCGATGTGCCTGCAAATATTCGTTTTATGCTGTTAAGAAATACAGCTCCGACATACAGCCATGGTAAGAAATTTTCGGTTGGTCTGGGTCATGGCTGGGACTCCATTGTTTCGGTTAACGGGGTGGACACAGGAGAGACAACGATGAGATGGTACAAAGCAGGTACACAAAACCTGACCATCGGCAGTCGCCTCTATGGTGAATCTTCAAAGATACAACCAGGAGTACTATCTGGTTCAGCAACGCTGCTCATGATATTGCCATAAATGGTTTATCCGGAGCCGGATAGAGTGTTGTGGATATCTGGGATGCCCCGGGAAGTCACCTTTCAGACGGGCGGAGGGCTGGTGAATGATCCGCGATTACTGAGCAGTATGGATAATCCTTTTTCACAGACTTGTCAGCAGCCAGCATTTATGTTCTTTTATCTGAGGGAATTTATCTGTCTGCTGTGTAGGAATATCTCAGTTATACAGAAATCAGGCAGGAATAAATTGTAGTGGAAAGTCGATGTTTACCGGATGACTGATGCGCGCTTGTACACAGACAGTGTGTTTCAGTAATATGGAGAATAATGAAATGAATAACACAGACACATTAGAAAAAATAATCAGACACCAAAAAAACAAAGACCCCGCATATCCCTTTCGGGAGCATTTGTTGATGCAACTCTGTATTCGCACAAATAAAAGAATGCAGGATAATATATCTGAATTTCTGGGGGTGTATGGAATAAATCACTCAGTATATATGGTTCTCACCACATTATTCGCAGCGGAGAGTCATTGTCTGTCACCTTCAGAGATAAGCCAGAAACTTCAGTTTACCAGAACTAATATTACCCGCATTACAGATTTTTTAGAAAAAGCCGGATATGTAAAAAGGATGGATAGCAGGGAGGATCGCCGTGCTAAAAAAATCAGTCTGACATCTGAAGGTATGTTTTTTATTCAGAGGCTCACTCTTGCACAAAGCATGTATCTGAAAGAAATCTGGGGTTATCTGACCCATGATGAACAGGAACTGTTTGAAGTCATTAATAAAAAATTACTGGCGCATCTTGATGATGTCAGCTCATAAAGCGTGAAATGCCTGAGTATGCCGGATAGCTTCAGGCAAAAGAATAATGATTCTTGCAGATGTGTTGTAAGCGTACAGCGAGGGCCGTATTGACGGGGATGTGTTATTCAGCTGGCAGTGC
>OWJC01000661.1_pt1 | contig 15136 bp, 14 predicted proteins | sample 1732731 | NCBI WGS metagenome assembly OWJC01 (sample SAMN05065747, study PRJEB22554) | human gut metagenome | biome: ENVO:2100002; feature: ENVO:00000062; material: ENVO:00002003 | host: Homo sapiens | place: USA
GTTCGACTCCATCGCGGGCGTGATGTTCGCGAAGCTCCTCAACCTGTTCAGCAAGGCCAAGATCAACCCGATGGTCGGCGCGGCAGGCATTTCGGCGTTTCCGATGTCCGCGCGCGTCATCCAGAAGATGGGCATTGAGGCGGACAGCCAGAACCATCTGCTGATGCACGCGGTGGGTGCGAACGTCGCCGGGCAGATCGCATCGGTCCTCGCGGGCGGCATGATCCTGAACCTCGTACCGCAGCTCTTGAAGTAAGGAGGAAGGGAATATGACTGCTCTCGAAGCCGCCCTCACGATCCTGTGGCAGGAGGATCTATGCAATGAAAAACCTTAAGAAAATCATGACAACACGGCTGCTTGCGGTCATACTGCTGCTTGCCGTCTGTACGGCGGGATGCGCCAAACCGGCAGAGTCAAGTAGCGGCGTCCCTTCCGAAACGGACTCTCCGGCGGAGTCCGACGGCTCCGGCGCGCCGGCCGATGCGCCGCAGGCGCTGACGCTCCCCATTCTGGACGAGATCGACGCGGACGTTACGGTCGGAACGGCAGGCTGCGGTCAAGCTGCTGGACTGGGGCGTGAATACGGGCCTTGACACGGATGAGATCGGCACTGCCGCCTCCGTATGGCTGAGCGCAAAGAACGATGACCGGACCGAGTGCCTGCAAAAGCTGGAGCTGGTGGACGAGGCCTACCAAAAGCTGCTGACCGATGAAGCGCGGGAGCTGCTGGACGACGCCGGGTGCGCGGAGGTGGAGATCACCTGGGGCAGCGAGCCGGTCGAGCCCGTGGAAGCCATCATGCGCTCGGCGGGACTGCGGGATGCCGACAGCGGCGATGACGCCGCGTGGGACGTAGCCGGGTTTGAAAAGAGTCTGCTGGAAAATTACGGTGTCACGCCGCATCACTATGAGGATCTGGGCGACGGCGTTTATCAGGTCTATGTAGAGATCGACGGCGAGATCGTTCCCTTTGTCACGGTCGATTCCGCGACCGGCGACTATCACGGGTGATCGTCCGGCCCGTTTCCGGCGGAGGGCGGATGGGACGGAAAAGCCCCGCGGTCAGGCCCCGCTGTCCCAAATAGACTGGAGGGACCGTTCTCTGCGGAAGAGAACGGTCCCTTTTGCGGTGTTATTTGCTGACCAGCAGCTTTTTCATGCCGCGCTCGAGCCCATCCACGCTCAGCGGGTACATATCAATGAGCCGCGCGATGTGGCCGTAGCTCTGGCCCCAATAGCCGCCGTAGCGCGGCGGCTCCTCGGGATTGAGCCAGATGAGATGGTCGTACTGTTCTTTGAAGCGCTTGAGCCAGTCCATGCCGGAGAGTGAGCCGCTGCCGGCGAAATAGTCGTAACGCTTTTCCGTCAGCTCGTACATATCCATCAGCGCGTCGCCGACGAAAATGACTTTGTACTCGCTGCCGAAATTCTTCAGCAGCCACTCGGTCGAAACGCCGTGCTCGCGGTACATCCGCGGGTCAGTGTAGACGCGCGAGTAGACGCAGTTGTGGAAGTAGTAGACGTGCAGCTCCTTGAAGTGGTTGGACTGCCGCGCCGCCTGGAAGAGCATCGAGCAGAGCTGAGAGTAGTAGCTCATCGAGCCGCCCGAGTCCATCAGCATCAGCACCTTGACGGTGTTGCGCCGCGGGCGCTTGTAGCGCACCTTGAGCGTGCCGGCGCTGTCGCAGGTATCGCGGATGGTGCCGTCCACGTCGAACTCCGTCTTGTCGCCGAGCGACTGGTCGGAATACTGCCGCAGCAGGCGGAAAGCCATCTGGAACTGGCGGATATCGAGCGTGTTGTCGCGCCGGAAATCGCGGTACTTTCGCTCTCCCGCGACCTGAAAGGCGCGGCGGTAGATGCTCTCGCCGCCGACGCGGATGCCCTGCGGGCTGTGGCCGGCGTTGCCGAAGTTGGAGTAGCCGCCCGTGCCGATCCAGTACGAGCCGCCGTTGTGCTCCTCGGTCTGCTCGCGGAGGCGTTCTTCAAACATCTTGAGAATCTCGTCGATGCTCTTTTCCGCATAGCCCTGCTCGCGCAGAAAGGCGCGGAACTCCTCAAGCGCGTTTTTCGGGTGGTTGAGCCAGTCCATCAACTCGTCCGGCAGCAGCTCCTCGGGGAAGGGCACGTCCTTGAAATACTCCAAAAACGCGGCATCAAACTTGTCATAGTCCGCCTCGCTCTTGACGAGCACAGCGCGGCAGAGGTCGTAAAAGCCCGTCAGCGTTGAGCGGTGCAGCCCGAGCAGCAGGCCCTCCATGAGCGTCATCCACTCGTTGAGTGAAACGCCGAAGCCGCGCTGACGCAGAAGGTAGAAAAATCCGACGAACATGGGCTTACCGCATCCGGCGCTGCATCGCCGTGATGTCCTTGTCCTTTTTGAGCAGCACGCCGGCAAAGGGGATCTCGCGCGTGATGCGCGCGGGATCGACGCCGCCGAGCTGGAGCGCGCGGAGCCAGTCCACCAGCTCGCTCGTGGAGGGCTTTTTCTCAATGCTGTCGATCGAGCGCAGCCAATAGAAGGCCTGCATCGCCTGTGCGAGCAGCGCTTCGTCGAGCTTGTCAAAGTGGACGCGGATGATCTTCTCCATCTGCTCCTGCGTGGGGAAGGCGATGTAGTGGAAGATGCAGCGGCGCAGGAAGGCGTCGGGCAGCTCCTTTTCCGCGTTGGACGTGATGATGACGATGGGGCGCTGCTTTGCCTTGACCGTTTCCTTCGTCTCGGGAATGTAGAACTCCATCTTGTCCAGCTCCCAAAGGAGGTCGTTGGGGAACTCAAGATCGGCCTTGTCCACCTCGTCGATGAGCAGCACCACCTGCTCGTCGGAGGAGAACGCCTCGCCGAGCTTGCCGAGCTTGATGTATTTTGCGATGTCGTCCACGCCGGCGGAGCCGAACTGGCTGTCGTAGAGACGCTGGACGACGTCGTAGACGTACAGACCGTCCTGCGCTTTGGTGGTGGATTTCACGTTCCAGATGATGAGCTTCTTGCCCAGCGCGTCGGCGACGGCCTGCGCCAGCATGGTCTTGCCTGTGCCGGGCTCGCCCTTGATGAGCAGCGGCTTTTGCAGCGCCACGGCGATGTCCACCGCGCCCATCAGCTCGGGCGAGGCGACGTAGTTTTCGGTCCCGCGGAAGGAAACAGACATAGAAATACCTCGTTACATAAAAGTTTGATCCTATTTTACATAGCCGCGCCGCCGGTGTCAATGCGGAGCGGGGGAGAAAAAATACCAAAAAAACACTCAAACGGTCGTTGCATTCCTGAAGCTGCTGTGCTATAATACAAAAAAGAATCCGATAAGGAGGCAGCGGACCATGAAAAAACTGACCAAAATGCAGCAGAAGGTCTACGATTACATCGCCCAATTCATGACCAAGTGGGGCTATCCGCCCTCTGTGCGCGAGATCTGTGCAGAGCTGAATTTCAAGTCCCCGTCCACCGCGCATTTCCATATCCTGAATCTGGAGAAAAAGGGCTATCTGGAGCATGACGCCGGCAAGGGCCGCGCCATCCGGCTCAAGGGCGAGGCGCAGACCGCGCCTGCCGTGCCCGCCGCCCCTGCGGCGCCGTCGAACGCCGTTGACTTCATGGAGGAGCGGGACGCGCGGGAGAACCGCATCCCCATCGTCGGCAACGTCGCCGCCGGCAGCCCCATCCTTGCGCAGGAGTGCGTGGAGGATTACCTGACCTTTGATACCGGCAGCCGCAGCGGCGAGTTCTTTGCCCTGCGCGTGCGCGGCGAATCTATGCTGGGCGTCGGCATCCTGCCGGACGATCTGGTCGTCGTCCGCCGCCAGCAGACCGCCAACAACGGGGAGATCGTCGTCGCCCTCATCGGGGACGAGGCCACGGTCAAGACCTTCAAAAAGCAGAACGGCGAGATCTGGCTCCTGCCCGCGAACCCCGACTACCAGCCCATCGACGGGCGGGAGTGCGAGGTGCTCGGCAAGGTCGTTGCCGTCGTGCGCCAGTATTGAGCCGGAAACCGGCCCTGTATATTGAAAAAGCGTTCCACGACCGAAAGCAGGTCGCGGAACGCTTTTTTATTGTTGGGAGAAACGCTCAGCTCTCCGAGCCGGAGAGGTGGAAGCTCCAATCCGCGAAGCCGTAAAACGGATCGGAAGCCGTTGGGGTCATGCCGTCCACGAGACCGGATGGCGTGAGCACCGTTTTGGACTTGAAGAGCAGCGGCGCAAAGGGCGTTTCCTCGGCAAAGCCCTTGACATACCGCTCGGCGGAGGCGTTCCCGCCGAGCAGGAAGGCGTCGTTCAGGCCGGAGAGCTGCTCGCTCGCAAAGCCGCCGTAGTTCAGCGCGCCCGCGTCCCAGTCGGCAGTCAGACGCACCTCGCCGAGGTAGAGGTCGAAGTCGCCGCCCTCCAGCGCGGCGGCGTATTCCCCCCACGGCAATTCGCGCACCGTGACCGTCAGCGCGGCGGTCGTGAGCTGGGCGCAGAGGCTTTCGGCGACCGCGCATCGGAAGGCATTCTCCTTGTTCACCAGCAGCGTCAGGCTGCGCGGGCGCGCGGCGGTCACGCCGGCAGTCTCCAGCGCGGCGGCGTACTCCTCCGCCGTGGTGCGGTACTCATATGTCTTCGGATAGTCCGCGTCCTGCGGCGCGATGGGAAGCTGCGCCGCTGTGCCGTGCCCGGAGAGCAGGGAGGAGACAAGCGTGCCGCGGTCGATCACGCCGCTCATCGCGCGGCGCACCGCGGCGTCGTTGAGCGGAGTACGGCTCAGGTTGAAGCCGAGGTACTGCATTGCCGCAGTCGGCACGTCGGTGGACTCCACCGCGCCGCCAACGGTCCGCGCGCCGGTGCCGGTCGGATCGAGGCAGAGGAAGTGGACGCTGCGGGAGGCGAACCGGCTCAGCGCGGTGTCGTTGTCCTTGACCGCGGCAAGCGCGATGCGCTCGAGCGGCAGAGAGCTGCCTTGCCAATGGGGATTTGCGGTCAGCGCCGCGCCGTCGGCTGCCGTTGTGTAGACGTAGGGGCCGGTGCCGAGCGGAACGAGGTCGCTCTCCGTGCCGGCCTTGACGATGGGAATGTCCAGCAGGGCGGGGAAGCTGCCGTTTGCTTGCGTCAGCGTGACGATCAGCGTATGCGCGTCCTGCGCCTTCATCGAGGCGACGTTCGCAAAGCGCGCGCCATAGCGCGCGGACTCCGCCGCGCGGCGGTAGGTCGCGAGCACGTCGTTCGCGGTGAGGGCTGTGCCGTCGGAAAAGACTGCGCTGCGCAGCGCGAAGGTCCACGTCAGCGCCTGGGCGTCGCAGCTGCTGCGTTCGCACAGCACAGGCTGCGGCGTGAACGAAGCGTCGAGCGTGAAGAGCGGCTCGTAGAGCAGCGCGCCGACGGTCTGCTGCACGCCGTCGATGCAGGTCACGGGGTCAAAGGTCTGGCCCGAGAGATAGGGCAGGGTGAAGTCGGAGATCTGCGCCGGCTCGCGCTGCGATGTCTCCTGCTCCTCCGGCGGCAGCTCGTCGCCCCAGAAGTCGTCCGGCTCCGGCTCGGCCTCCCAGCAGCCGGTCAGCGAGAGCGCAAGGACCAGCGCGAGCGCGAGCGCCGTCAGCCGCCGCGTCACAGGGCGTCCTCCGTCAGGACGATGACCGCCGCCATGCCGCCGCGCTCGCCGCCCATGCCGCGGTGCGACCAGTAGCGATCGGGGCGGCATTTGGTGCAGTCGGGGTGTACGTCGATGCGCGAGGGGTCCAGTCCGCTGCGCAGCAGCCACAGACGGTTGATGGATTTGAGGTCGATGTGGTACTTGTCGCCGCGGCGCTCGATGCGCTCGTCCACGGCGGGGTCCATGAGCTCATGGAAGGCATCCGCCACGTCACCGTCGGTCTCAAAGCAGCACTTGCCGATGGCGGGGCCGATGGCCGCGCGCATCGTGTAGGGGTCCGCGCCGTAAAGGCTCATCATCGTGACGAGCGCCTTGAGCACGATGCCGCTCGCCGTGCCGCGCCAGCCGGCGTGGATGGCGGCGATGGAGCGCGAGGTCGGGTCGTAGACCGTGATCATGCAGCAGTCCGTGCCGTAGGCAAAGAGCGGCAGGTTCGGCACGTTCGTGATGAGCGCGTCGGCGTCGTAGGGCCGCTCGTCCCAGCGAATCTTGCCGGCGTCCTCCTCCCGCGCGACGCGCACGAGGTCGGAGTGGATCTGGCGGCAGCCGACGGCGCGCGAGGCGTCAAAGCCGACGGCGGCGCCGAGGCGGCGGTAATTTTCGAGGATGTTCTCCTCACGGTCGCCGCGGTTGCTCGCAAGGTTGAGCGAGTCGAACGGCGCGGGACTCACGCCGCCGTGACGGGTGGTGAAGGCGTGGCGCACGCCGCCGACGGAGAGCGTGCCGGCGGTGTCGAAGATCACGCCGTTGACGTTGTGCTCGGTAAAGGACATGGGGTGCCTCCTTTCGCGCCTGCGGCGCGGGGAAATTTGCCGCGCACGGCGCGGCGGGGCTGCAGTGAATGGAAAGCTATTGTTGCTTTTTCAATAAATGAAGAGCGATATGGCAGATCAGATATACAAGGCTTTGTATCCCCCAAAAACAGGCAGTGACCAATGCTGCTCCGAACCATACCGGAAAACTGATAAATCCACCTGTTTGGAGAAATAAATGGGTATGTTTAAGGCCGCACAGCTCATAGACAGGAAAGTACAGCAAAAAATAAAGGGGGATATTCAGCAATGTATACCGCCAAGAAACGAACTTGTAAAATAACAACGGCAAACCGATCAGGCTTACCCAGAAAACATAATGCCCCATCTGACTCCGTGCGGGAGGGGAATTTAGTCCCAATAAATCATCGGAAACGATCAGGCAGAGCAGAATGGTTAAAATTCCCATCACTCCGGCCCAAAGCCACTTTTTAAAAATCCCGTGCTGATTCATTCATACCCTCCAATGATCCTGACTTGCCCGATCACCTCACAGGGTTTCCTCACCGCCGCATTCCAATGTTTCGCGAACGAAATGTGCCTGCAGATGACTTTCGGTGACCAGAACAGACTCCTGATGGAAGAAAGCGCACAGGTCCTTGGCAATGTCATTCACAACGGTCTTGTCAACGTCGATCAGGGTGAGGACCAGACTGGTCTCCCGGGCGTATTCTCCGCTTTCGTAAATATACCCGCCCTCCTGCACCTGAAAGGAAAAAGGTACTTTGTAGGAATAGCATACATTACGAAGCACCCTGATATACTTTTCGTTTTCAAAGAGCTGTGTGTTCGTCGACAGATCGTTCAGCCCAATGTAGATTTTTGACTCGACCATATTCAGCGCCCCCTGTGTGCCTGACCGATGCGGATTTATTTGCGTGACGTCCTCCGGCAGACCGTCCTGCCGGAGGCGGGAGCCTCCGGACCGGCGCGCCTTCGTGCCGAAAAGGGGTATTCTCTTTCGGAAAGAGAATACCCCTTTTTGTTGTTACCGTCCGCAGCACTGCTTATTTTCCGCGCTGCCGTGCAGCGCAAAAAATGCCGGATGGCAGCTCGCTCGCCGCTGGCGCGGCAACCGCTCGTATGCCGCGTATCAGCAGGCCGCGTCCGTTACCGTCCGCAGCACTGCTTATACTTTTTTCCGCTGCCGCAGGGGCAGGGGTCGTTGCGGCCGATCTTCTGCACCTTGCGCGGCTGCTTTTTCACGCTGCCGTCGCCCGCGGTGGTGGCGACGATGCCCTCGGCCACGCGCTCGCGCTTGACCTCGGCCTCGCTCTTGATGCGGGCGGAGAAGATGCGGCGCACAGTCTCGTCCTGAATGGCGGAGATCATCTCCTCGAACATTTCGAGGGATTCCTTCTTGTAGGCGTCGATGGGGTTGACCTGCGCGTAGGCGCGCAGGCGGATGCCCTGACGCAGCTCCTGCATGGCGTCGATATGGTCCATCCAGTATTCGTCGACCACGCGCAGCAGCACCACGCGCTCAAGCTCGCGCATGATGGGGGAGGTGACGGCCTCCTCCTTGCGCTCGTAGGTGGTGACGGCGGCGTTGAAGAACAGCTCCGTCAGCTCGTCCTCGCCCATGGCGGCGAGCTCAGCGGGCGTTTCGGTGACCATGCCGCGCGGGAAGTACATACCCTCGAGGCTGCCGAGGATCTCGCGCACGCCGTCCTCGTCGAGCTTACCGTGCTCGCCGGAGTGGAGCGTGACCTGATTGGAAATGCCGCTGCGGATCATGCCGAAGATGGTATCCTTGAGGTTGCGGCCGTCGAGCACCTGCTTGCGCTGCCCGTAGATGATCTCGCGCTGCTTGTTCATCACGTCGTCGTATTCAAGCGTCGCCTTACGGGACTGGAAGTTGCGGGACTCGACACTGGTCTGTGCGTTCTCGATGGACTTCGAGAGCATCTTGTTCTCGATGGGCGTGTCCTCGTCGAGGTTCATGCGGTCCATGAGGTTCGTGATGCGCTCGCCGCCGAACAGGCGCAGCAGATCGTCCTCGAGCGAGAGGTAGAAGCGCGTCTCGCCCGGGTCGCCCTGACGGCCGGCACGGCCGCGGAGCTGATTGTCGATGCGGCGGGAGTCGTGGCGCTCGGTGCCGATGATGAACAGACCGCCGGCCTCGCGCACGCGGTCGGCCTCGCCCGCGATCTCGGCCTTGTGCCTGGCGAGCGCTTCGGCGAACAGCGCGCGGGCGTCGAGGATCTCCTGATCGTCGGTCTCGGCGTAGCCGGTCGCCTCGGCGATCAGCTCATCGGAGAGCCCGGCCTTGCGCAGATCGTTCTTGGCCATGTATTCGGCGTTGCCGCCGAGCATGATGTCGGTGCCGCGGCCCGCCATGTTGGTGGCGACCGTCACCGCGCCGAGCTTACCGGCCTGCGCGACGATCTCGGCTTCCTTCTCGTGGTTCTTCGCGTTGAGCAGGTTATGCTTGATGCCCTCGCGGGAGAGCAGATAGGACAGGTGCTCGTTCTTCTCGATGGACACCGTGCCGACCAGCACGGGCTGGCCCTTGGCGTGGCATTCCTTGACCTGCGCGATGACCGCGCGGTACTTTGCCGCCTCGGTCTTGTACACCACGTCGGGATCGTCGATACGCGCGATGGGGCGGTTGGTGGGGATCTCGATGATGTCGAGGTTGTAGATGGTGCCGAATTCCTCCTCCTCGGTCAGCGCTGTACCGGTCATACCGGAGAGCTTCTTGTAAAGGCGGAAGTAATTCTGGAAGGTGATGGTCGCGAGCGTCTTGCTCTCGCGGGCGACGGTGACATGCTCCTTGGCCTCGATGGCCTGATGCAGGCCCTCGCTGTAGCGGCGGCCGAACATCAGTCGGCCCGTGAACTCGTCGACGATGACGACCTCACCGTCCTTGACGACGTAGTCGATGTCGCGCTTCATCGTGCCGTGCGCCTTGATGGCCTGATTGATGTGGTGGGCGATGGTGGAGTTCTCGGGATCGGAGAGGTTCTCAATCTCGAAATACTGCTCGGCCTTGGCGATGCCGCGGGCGGTGAGCGTCGCGGTCTTGGCCTTTTCGTCCACGATGTAGTCGGCGTCAACGTTGACGTCCTCTTCCTCCTTTTCGTCCGTCTCCGCGATGACCTTCTTGCGGAAGCGGGCGACGAGCGCCTCGGTGCGGCTGTACATCTCCGTGGACTTCTGCCCGATGCCGGAGATGATGAGCGGCGTGCGCGCCTCGTCGATGAGGATGGAGTCCACCTCGTCCACGATGGCGAAGGCGTGGCCGCGCTGCACCAGCTCGGAGGAGAAGAGCGCCATGTTGTCGCGCAGGTAGTCGAAGCCCATCTCATTGTTGGTGCCGTAGGTGATGTCGGCGGCGTAGGCCGCGCGGCGCTCGTCGCTCGTGAGGTCATGGACGATCAGGCCCACGCTCAGGCCGAGGAAGCGGTGCACCTTGCCCATCCACTCGCTGTCGCGCTTGGCAAGGTAGTCGTTCACCGTGACGATGTGCACGCCGTTTCCAGTGAGCGCGTTGAGGTAAGCGGGGAGAGTGGCGACGAGCGTTTTGCCCTCGCCGGTCTTCATCTCGGCGATGCGCCCCTGATGGAGCACGATGCCGCCGATGAGCTGCACGCGGTAGGGATAAAGCCCGAGCACGCGGCCTGCGGCCTCGCGCACGGCGGCGAAGGCTTCGGGCAGAATGTCGTCGAGCGTTTCGCCGTTGGCGAGCCGCGCTTTGAATTCCGGCGTCTTGGCGCGCAGCTCCTCGTCCGTCAGGGCGCGGTACTCGTCCGCCATCGCCTCGATCTTATCGACGATCGGATAAATGCTCTTGAGCTCCCGCTCGGAGTAGGTGCCGAAGAGCTTGGTGATCAGTCCCATATCAAAAACTTCCTTTCACGGAAAATCGAAATACTTTTGCAAGAAAGCATAAAAATACTTCTATAGTATAGCACGCTCCGTCCGGATATGCAAAGGAAAAATGCGCAGGAATGTGAACGGACGGTAAATTTCCGCACAATATGACGCCTGTGCGCCTTGCAAGCGGGTGCGGCGTGTGTTAAGATAGAGAAACCACAAAGCAAGAGACCCACAGCGAAAGACATCGGAGGATTTTACGATGAAACTGCATTTTTACGGCGCGGACCGCTGCGTGACCGGCTCGTGCCACTGTCTGGAGATCAACGGCAAGCGCATCCTGGTGGACTGCGGCTTACAGCAGGGGCGCGACGAGCTGGACAACGCCATGTTCGCTTTCAACCCCGGCGACATCGACATCCTGCTCGTCACCCACGCGCACATCGACCATACGGGCCGCATCCCGCTGCTGGTCAAGCGCGGCTTCACGGGACGCATCCTGACCACCCGTGTGACCGCCGACCTCATGCGCATCATGCTGCTCGACTCCGCTCATATTCAAGAGAGCGACGCCGAGTACCGCAACCGCAAGGGTCAGCGCGCGGGGCGCGATTATGTTGAGCCGCTCTATACCACCGAGGACGCGATGAATGTCTTTAAGTTCCTCACCGTCTGCGAATACGGCCAGAGCGTCGAGCTGTGCGAGGGCGTGAGCGCAGTCTTTACCGACGCGGGGCATCTGCTCGGCTCGGCCTCCATCACGCTGGAGCTCACGGAGGGCGGCGTTCATAAGACGATCGTCTTCTCCGGCGACATCGGCAATGTCGACCAGCCCATCATCCGCGACCCGCAGCTTTTGAAGAGGGCGGACTATGTGGTGATGGAGTCCACCTACGGCGACCGCAACCACACCGAGGTGTGGAGCTACACCGACGAGCTGGCGGAGATCATCGACGAGACGCTCGGCAAGGGCGGCAACGTCGTCATCCCGTCGTTCGCCGTGGGCCGCACGCAGGAGCTTTTGTACTTCATCCGCGAGATCAAGGATCAGGGGCTCGTGAAGTCCGTGCCCGATTTCCCGGTCTATATCGACTCGCCGCTCGCCAAGGCGGCGACCACGGTGTTCTGCGGCGACCTGCACGGTTATCTGGACGAGGCCGCGCTCGAGCTGGTGAAGGACGGCACGCATATGTTCTCGTTCCCGAACCTGCATTTGGTCGAGACGACCGAGGAATCCAGAATGCTCAACCTCGACAAAACACCCAAGATCATCATTTCTGCCTCCGGTATGTGCGACGCGGGGCGCATCCGCCACCACCTCAAGCACAACCTCTGGCGCGCGAACAGCGCGGTGGTGTTCGTCGGCTTCCAGTCGCCCGGCACGCTGGGCCGCAAGCTGCTCGACGGCGCGGAGAGCGTGAAGCTATTCGGCGAGGAGATCGCCGTCAAGGCGAAGGTCGTGAATTTCCAGGGCCTTTCCTCCCACGCCGACCACGACCATCTGATCGAGTGGATCAAGGCGTTCGATCCGAAGCCCGCGCACGTTTTTGTCGTCCACGGCGACGCGGACGTGGCGCCCGCGTTCGCGGACGAGCTGTGCTCCCTCGGCTTCTCCGCTCACGCGGCGAAGTTCACCGAGAGCTACGACCTCGCCGCCGGCGTGATGCTCAGCGAGGGCTACATCTCCGAGCGCAAGCGCACGATGCAGGCCAGCCGCGCGGACAACCTGTACGGCAAGCTGCTCGCCGCGGGCGAAGCGCTGCTTGAGCTCATCCGCCGCTTCAAGGGCCGCTCGAACAAGGAGATCACCGCCTTTACCGGCCAGATCACCGCGCTCATCGACCGCTTCCAATAAAATAGAAGGAAAGGGCGCGGGGCTCCGCGCCCTTTTTCGGGGAAAACACTATGGCTGTCACGAAAAATCAGGAATACACCGTTACCGTCGAGGGCTATTCGGGCGAGGGCGCGGGCGTCGCGCGCATCGACGGCTTTGTCGTCTTTGTGTCGGGCGCGCTGCGCGGCGAGGTCTGCCGTATTCTTATTCTGAAGGTGCTGAAGTCCGCGGCCTTCGCCAAGGTGCTTGAGGTGCTTGCGCCCTCGCCGCACCGCATCGCGCCGGACTGCCCGTATTTTCCGCGCTGCGGCGGCTGCACCTACCGCCACATGGACTATGCCGAGGAGCTTGCCCTCAAGCGCCGGCGCGTGCAGGATAATCTTGCGCGCATCGGTGGGAGCGAGGTCGAGGTGGAGGAGATCCTCGGCGCGGCGGAGACGCGGCGCTACCGCAACAAGGCGCAGTATCCCGTCTCGCCGGACGGGAGGATCGGCTTCTACCGCGCCCGCACGCACGAGGTCATCGACACGCGGGAATGTCTGCTGGTGAAGCCGGAGGCCGACGCCGCGGCGGAGGCCGTGCGGCAGTATATGCGCGATTTCCGCGCGGCGGGCTACGACGAGCGGACGGGGCGCGGCCTTCTGCGCCATGTCTATGTCCGCTCGAACACAAGGGGCGAGTGTCTGATCTGCCTGCTGGTGAACGGCAAGCGACTGCCGCATGAGGCGGAGCTGGTCGAGCGGCTGCGCCGCGCCTGCCCGAAGGCGGTGGGCATCGTGCTCGGCGAGAACACGCGGCGGGACAATGTGATCCTCGGCGAGCGCTACCGCACGCTTTGGGGGGCCGACCGGCTGGAGGATGTGCTCTGCGGGAGAGTGTTCCGGCTGAGTGTGCCGTCGTTCTATCAGGTCAACCGCGAACAGGCCGAGCGGCTCTACGCCAAGGCCATCGAGTATGCGCAGCTCACGGGTGAGGAGACGGTGCTCGACCTCTACTGCGGCGCGGGGACCATCACGCTCGCGCTCGCGCCCCACGCGAAGCGCGTCCTCGGCGCGGAGATCGTGCCGGAGGCCATCGACGACGCACGGGAGAACGCCGCACGGAACGGTGTGGGAAATGCCGAATTCTTCTGCGGCGACGCCTCCGACGTGGCAAAAAAACTCGCGCAGGAGAATCTGCGGCCCGAGGTCATCACGGTCGATCCGCCGCGCAAGGGGCTGGCGGAGGACGTGGTGGAAAGCATCGCGCGGATGCAGCCGGAGCGCGTGGTGTATGTCTCCTGCGACAGCGCGACGATGGCGCGGGATGTGAAGCGCTTCGCCACCCTCGGCTACCGCGCCGTGCGCGCCTGCGCGGTCGACCTCTTCCCCCGCGCCGACCATGTCGAGACGGTGGTCTTGCTTTCCAAGGGAGAGATCGACTCGAAAAAGGTTCGGGTTGAGTTCTCTTTGGAAGATATGGATATGTCCGAGTTCCAAGATGGAGCAACCTATCCGCAGATCAAGGAGTATGTTTTGGAGCATACCGGGTTAAAGGTTTCCAACCTTTATATTTCTCAGATAAAGAGAAAATGCGGACTGGAAGTCGGCAAGAACTACAATCTGCCGAAGTCCGAGGATTCCAGACAGCCACAATGCCCACCGGAGAAGGAAAAAGCAATCCGAGAAGCATTCAAATATTTTGGGATGATCTAACATCCAGCAAAATGGAGGTTTCTTATGGATAGATTGATTTCTTGTGAGTTCAACATGGATAACGCCTGTGTGGAGCTGAAATTCCTTGATGGCAGCATGATTTCTATTGATACCATCGCAGTGGAGAACGAGGTTGCCGACAATATGTATCAGCGGTCAGAACTGGACTATCTGATCTACAATGATCCGATTGGATATGCTGATTTGATACTGAACGGTAATCCCGAAACCTATTTGAAAACTGTAACTGAATACAAACCGCTTGATAGCTAACCAACACTTTGCCCGTGGGAGAAATTCTGCGGGCAATTTTTTTGTATCTTTTCTGTGAACTCTATTGATTTTGGCTGTCTAATGTGGTAGACTATGCGCGAAGTCTAATGGTGTAGACAAGGAGGGCGTGAATATGGATTTTCCGAAGATTCACGAAAGTGAATATCGTTTTTGTTTGATTATGTGGGAGCATGAGCCGGTTACTGCTGTCGAGCTTGTAAAGCTGTGCCAGGATCAACTCGGATGGAAAAGGACTACGACTTATACCGTTATCAAGCGTCTTGGAGAGCGTGGTGTGCTGAAGAACGACAATGGCACTGTTACTTCTCTCGTTTCCAAAGATGAAGCCCAGGCGTGTGAGATCGATGAACTGGTTGAGAAAAAATTCGAGGGTTCTCTGCCTGCCTTTATCGCTGCTTTTACAAAGCATCAGGCTAACATTGTTGATCATCATTGCGATTTCATATACCTTACTGAAATTCAGATAGTAAATATTAAAATCACGTGATTTCTTTTTCTCAGTTGTATCCAAATGAGTTACCTCCTATATTTTATAATTCCTGTGTCAGTGGTACCCAATGCTCACCCACAATATCTTCGGCAAATTCAAAGTTTCTCTTTGCTTCTTTTTTCAAAGTCGCCTGTTCCATTTCTTTTTTATAATCGCCCTTGGCATAGGCCACATTGCTCAATGCTCGGAGCATCTTATCCTTCGCCAGCTTCTTCATAACCTCTGCAAGATCAGCGTCCAGAGTACCACGCTTCACATAGCGGTTTATGGTATTTAGCCGCTTTTCATAAATCTGTTTCAGCGGATGATCGTCCGCAAGTTCCCGCTGTTCTCTGCCTTTTAGATTGCCGATCTGCCGGCAGGTGCGGTGCAGCTTGTCCCCCGGCGCATAACCGCCGCAGTATTTGGTGTGCCTTGCGTTGGTGGTCAGAAACCATTTGCCGCAGATCCGGCATTTTTTCGGTGCATGACCCACACACAAACCCTCAAAGAGATCAGACCGGAACATTCCCACAAAGGATACATAGTGCATCCGCTTGACCAGCTTCGCAACTTTTTCGCCGGGACGG
>OWJC01000665.1_pt1 | contig 15056 bp, 10 predicted proteins | sample 1732731 | NCBI WGS metagenome assembly OWJC01 (sample SAMN05065747, study PRJEB22554) | human gut metagenome | biome: ENVO:2100002; feature: ENVO:00000062; material: ENVO:00002003 | host: Homo sapiens | place: USA
ACGAGATGAGCGCTAGTCTCGTGGGCTCGGAGATGTGTATAAGAGACAGATCACCAACGGCAACGTGGCGGATACCTTCGTCATCATCGCCGTCACCGGCAAGACCACCGATAAGCGCGGCCGCTCCATGAAGGAGATCTCCGCTTTCATCGTGGAGAAAACCGATAAGGGCTTCTCTCAGGGTAAGCACGAGAAGAAGATGGGCATCCGCGGCAGCTCCACCTGCGACCTGATCTTCGAGGATTGCGTGATCCCCAAGGATCGTATGCTGGGCAAGAAGGGCGAGGGCTTCAAGATCGCCATGAAGACTCTGGACGGCGGCCGTATCGGTATTGCCTCTCAGGCTCTGGGCCTGGGCGAGGGCGCCGTGGAGGAGGCCATCAAGTACACCAAGGAGCGCGTCCAGTTCGGCAAGCGCATCTCCCAGTTCCAGAACACCCAGTTCCAGCTGGCCGATATGCACACCCGTATGCAGGCTGCGCAGTACGTTGTGTACGCCGCCGCTATGAAGAAGCAGAACCACGAGCCCTATTCCATGGACGCCGCCATGGCCAAGCTGTTTGCTGCTGAGGCCGCTTCCGACGTCACCCGCCGCGCCGTGCAGCTGTTCGGCGGCTATGGCTACACCCGTGAGTATCCCGTGGAGCGCATGATGCGCGACGCCAAGATCACCGAGATCTACGAGGGCACTTCCGAGGTCCAGCGCATGGTCATCTCCAGCCACCTGGGCGTTAAGTAATTGAGGAGGTAAAAGGTAAAATGAAAATTCTTGTTACTGTGAAGCAGGTTCCCGATACCTCCGGTAAGGTGGCAGTGAACCCCGACGGCACCCTGGATCGTGCCTCTATGCAGACCATCATCAACCCCGACGACCTGAACGCCGTTGAGGCCGCCCTGGCCCTGAAGGACGAGCTGGGCTGCAAGGTCGTGGCGTTCACCATGGGCCCCCCTCCCGCAGAAGGCATGCTGCGTGAGCTGATGGCCATGGGCGTGGACGAGGGTGTTCTGATCACCGCCCGCGAGTTCGGCGGCTCCGACACCTACGCCACCTCCCAGATCATCGCCGCCGGCATCGATACCTACGGCGTGGAGGAGGATGACATCATCCTGGCCGGCCGTCAGGCCATCGACGGTGATACCGCTCAGGTTGGTCCCCAGATCGCTGAGAAGCTGCATCTGCCCCAGGTGACCTATGCCGGCGAGATCACCAAGGACGGCAATACCCTGACCGTCAAGCGCATGCTGGAGGACGGCTACATGACCGTGAAGGTCAAGACCCCCTGCATGATCACCTGCATCAAGGAGCTGAATCAGCCCCGTTACCTGTCCGTGGGCGGCGCCTTTGAAGCCTATTCCAAGCCCCTGGTCACCATGACCTATGAGACTCTGAAGGATCATCCCCTGATCGACAAGAGCACCATCGGTCTGGCCGGCTCTCCCACCAATATTCTGACCTCCTTTACGCCTCCTCAGAAGGGCGCCGGCATGATGCTCGAGGGTGCCGGTAAGGAGACTACCGACAAGCTGGCAGGCATCCTGGCCGCCAAGCATATCATCTAAGGAAGGAGATAAGAAAATGGCTTTTAATAGTGCTGATACCGCTGCCTTCAAAAACGTTTGGGTTTTCTGCGAGCAGCGCCAGGGCGTGATGATGCCCACTACGTTCGAACTGATCTCCGAGGGCCGGAAGCTGGCTAATGAGCTGGGCGTTGAGCTGTGCGGCATTCTGCTGGGCGACAACGTGGACGGCATCGCCGCTGAGCTGGGCGAGTATGGCGCGGACAAGGTTTATGTGTACAACTCCCCCCTGCTGAAGGATTTCACCACCGACGCCTATACCAAGGTGATCGTGGAGGCCGTTGAGGAGATCAAGCCCGAGGTGCTGCTGTTTGGTGCATCCAACATCGGCCGTGACCTGGCTCCCCGCTGCGCTGCCCGTCTGCACACCGGCCTGTGCGCCGACTGCACTCACCTGGACATCGACATGCCCAACTACAAGGGCTTCCTGAAGGAAGCCTCCACCCTGCCCGAGGAGCGCATCGAGAAGCTGGGCACCGTGATGATCAACCGCGAGCCCCATCCCGTGGATCGCGACCTGAAGATGACCCGTCCCGCTTTCGGCGGTCACCTGATGGCCTCCATCATCTGCCCCCGTTTCCGCCCCGCCATGGCTACCGTCCGTCCCGGCGTTATGAAGAAGCGCCTGTGCAAGAAGGACGTTGAGATTCTGCACCCCGCCTTCGCTCTGGAGGCCTCCGACATCCACACCGAGGTCACCGAGACCGTGAAGGCTGCCAAGAAGCTGGTTGACCTGATCGGCGCCGACTTCATCGTGTCCGTGGGCCGCGGCATCAGCAAGGACGTTGAGGGCGGCATCAAGCTGGCCGAGGAGCTGGCTGAGGTTCTGGGCGGCGTCGTGGGTTCCTCCCGCGCCTGCGTGGACGCCGGCTGGATCTCCGCTGACCACCAGGTCGGCCAGACCGGTAAGACCGTCCATCCCAAGGTCTATGTTGCTCTGGGTATCTCCGGCGCTATCCAGCACAAGGCTGGTATGCAGGATTCCGAGTGCATCATCGCCGTGAACAAGAACGAGTCCGCTCCCATCTTCGAGGTGGCTGACTACGGCATCGTGGGCGACCTGTTCAAGGTCGTGCCCGAGCTGATCGAGTCCATCAAGGCTCAGAAGGCTGCCAAGTAAGGTTCGTTCCTTATTGACACGGAATCCCCCTCCGGTTATACCGGAGGGGGATTTTTTGCGCGAAAAACTGCGGATGAGGTGCTGCGGCAGGGGGGGTCTCCTTCGCAGCGAGTCATGGGACCGGGGGCCATTTGGGTGAGAAGGAAGAAGCGCTGCGGGTGTGGACCGCAGCGCTTCTTCTGCGCACGGAGAGGAGAGGTTCAGCCCACAGAGAAAAGTGTGAATTAATTGTTAATATCAAGTAAAAACCAAAAAATCGACAAATAAAATGTTCCAATTTCGGACATTTTTGTAAAACTGTATAAGACCGCAGGGTTGACTTTCCTGGGGCGGGGGACTACAATACCATACTGTTCAAGGAGTAATTTCAAAGGAAAGGGAGGATGAATCATGGAAAAGATTCTGGCAGTCGCCATATTCGTGGTGATGTTCGGCTTCATCATCTGGGACCGCTTTCCCCGTCAGTGGGTGACGCTGATCAGCGGGGCGCTGGTTCTGGCGCTGGTGTTCGGCCTGTGCATGCATGACGGCGGGGCCATCTGGGAGACGCTGAACCTGAGCTGCTTTGCGCAGAAGGGCTTCTGGATCGGGTCATCCGAGTCCAGCACCGGCATCAACTGGTCCACCATTGTGTTTATTGCCGGCATGATGGTGATGGTAGAGGGCATGGGCCATGCGGGGATCTTCCAATGGCTGTGTCTGAAGATCGCGAAGCTGGTGAACTATCGGACGGTGCCGCTGCTGATCTGCTTCATGGTGATGTCAGCGCTGCTGGCTATGTTCATCGACAGCATTACGGTGATCCTGTTCCTGGCTGCCGTGACGGCGGAGCTGGCCAAGACCCTGTATTTCGATCCGGTGCCTATGATCCTGGCGGAAATCTTCTGCGCCAATCTGGGCGGATCGGCTACCATGTGCAGCGACCCCCCCAACATCATCATCGGCACGTCCCTGGGGCTGAGCTTCTTCGACTTCCTGGGCAACACCGGCGTTATCGCCGGGGTGTGCCTGGTGTTCACGGTGGTGTATTTCTTCCTGTGCTTCCGCAAGCCTCTGGCCGAAAGCGAAAAGAACCGCCCGGCCAATGTGGTGTACCCCGACGCGGCGTCGGCGGTGAAGAACCGGGCGGGCTTCTATGGCTGCGGCGCATCGTTCCTGGTGGTGGTGGTCCTGCTGATCACCCACGCCCAGACGGAGCTGACGGTGGCCACCATCGGCTGCATCGCCGCAGCGCTGATGAGTCTTGTGACGCTGCTGACCAGCGGAAGAAAGGCTGCCGCGGGGCTGTTTGCCCGGGTGGACTATAAGACGCTGCTGTTTTTCACGGGGCTGTTCGTGGTGGTGGCCGGGCTGGAGCGTACCGGCTGCCTGGGCGTGTTGGCGGACGGCATCGCCAGGCTCAGCGGCGGCAAGGCCGTTGTGATGGTGGCCATCATCCTGTGGGTGTCCGCTGTGGCCAGCGCCTTTGTGGACAATATCCCCTTTGCGGCTACCATGGTGCCGGTGATCCAGGCTATGGCCCAGACCCAAGGCGTTGACCTGCACGTTCTGGCGTGGGCCCTGTCTATGGGCACGGATCTGGGCGGCAGCGCAACGCCCATCGGAGCCTCCGCCAATGTGGTGGGGACGTCGGTGGCCGCCAAGAACGGACATCCTGTGACCTGGGGCAAGTATTGCCGGTACTGTGCGCCGGCTACCATCATGGTAATGGCGGTGTCTATGGTGTGCATCGTGGTGCGGTACATGTAAACAGGCAAAAAAAGAGGACCTGAAATAGGTCCTCTTTTTTTGCCGTAATTGCTTATTTATCCTTGGAAAAGATTTTGAAAATGTCGTCGTAGGCGCGGTCGATGTTTTCCCGGGCGGTGCTGGCCTCCCGGTCCACGGCGTCATTGAGCTGCTGGGCCTGCTGAGACATCGCCGGCTGCTGGGGCGCGGTCTGCGTCTGCTGTGCGGGCTGAGCAGACTGCACGGGCTGAGCCGGTTGGGCGGGCTGCTCCGCCTGGGGCTTGTTCTCGGCGAAGCCGGTAGCGATGACGGTGACGCGGATCTCGTCCTCCAGGGACTCGTCAAAGGTGGCGCCGAAGATGGTGACGGCATCGGGATGAACGGCGTCCTGGACCAGGCTGGCGGCCTGCTCCACCTCCTCCAGGCCGATGTCCATGGAGCCGGTGACGTTGATCAGGACGCCGTGGGCGCCGTTGATGGACGTCTCCAGCAGAGGGCTGGAAATCGCCATCTTGGCGGCCTCCTCGGCCTTGCCCTTGCCGGCGGCGCGGCCCACGCCCATGTGGGCCAGGCCCGCGTCCTTCATCACCGTGGTGACGTCGGCAAAGTCCAGATTGATGAAGCCGGTGTCGCGGATCAGGTCGGAAATGGACTGCACCGCCTGGCGCAGCACATCATCGGCGATCTCAAAGGCATTGGCAAAGGTGATCTTCTGATCGGTGGCGTATTTCAGGCGTTCGTTGGGGATGATGACCAGAGAATCCACCCGGCTGCGCAGCTCCTCGACGCCCTTTTCCGCCTGCATCATCCGGCGGCGTCCCTCGAAGGAGAAGGGCTTGGTGACTACGCCTACCGTCAGTACGCCCAGCTCACGGGCGATTTCCGCCACCACAGGGGCAGCGCCGGTGCCGGTGCCGCCGCCCATACCGGCGGTGATGAACACCATATCGGTGCCCTCCAGGGCCTTGGTCAGCTGGTTGCGGCTCTCCTCGGCGGCCTTCTGGCCCACCTCGGGGTTGGAGCCGGCACCCTTGCCGTGGGTCAGCTTCTCGCCGATCTGAATTTTATAAGTAGCGCTGGACGCATTGAGCACCTGCTTGTCCGTGTTGACGGCCACGAAGTCCACGCCCTTGGTGCCGGTGCGCACCATGCGGTTGACCACATTGTTGCCGCCGCCGCCGACGCCGACGACCTTGATATTGACCACATTTTCGGGGCCGGTTTCCATTTCAAATGCCATGACGGTTCCTCCTGCCAGTATATATCGAAAGATGATCGTATGCAATATAACGTGCTTTTTCTATTGTATAACGGATTCAGTGACCCGTCAAGGGGCGGGGGATGATTTCCCGGAAAAAGTTGCGGTTTAGCCGGGAATGAACCGGGCCTTGCCGTCCTTGTCCCACTGAATGGTGCCCTGGTCGCTGCCGTCCAGACGGCCGATCACCGCCGCCAGGTAGTTCAGGCGGTAATCAAAGTCGTCGTCCTTTTTCAGGACCACGTCGAAGCGGTCCAGATAGCGCAGGGTGATGCGGCTGGGGTCCTCCAGGTCGATGGACTGGACGCTGCCGGCCATGTCCTTGCTCAGCAGCTGCTGCCACAGCTGCCGGAGTGTGTCCCATTTGTCGGCATTATCCGGCACGGCCAGCCGGTTCAGCTGGGGGGATGTCAGGGCCAGGCCCGTGACCAGGGGGTAGGACTCCCCCTGGCCGGGCTGGAGCTTGTCGATGAGCTTGCCGCTGCCGTTGAGAAGCCACACCGCGCCATCCTGCTCCAGGGCCAGAGGGTGGGCGCACTCGGTGATCTCAATATGCAGGGCGTTGGGCAGCTGGCGGCGGATGCGGACGGACTCCACATAGGGCAGCTGCTCGGTAATGGATGCGGCGGCCTGGTGCTTGTTCAGCAGGAACAGGTTCCCGCCCTGGCGGATGCCGCTGGCCTGAAGCACCTGCTGCTGGGAATAGCGGGAGGTGCCGGTGACAAAAATCTGCTCCGCCTTGAAAAACAGGGACAGGGCCGCCACAATGGCGCCGCAGATCAGAACAAACGTAAGAAGTCTATAGAGAAACGCAAGGCTGCCCTGCCGCTTCCGGCGGCGGCTGCGTCTGTGCTTGCGGGGTTGGGTCATTGGAAGCTCCTCCCTCTGTGATATCTGTGTGTATGTGGGCCCCCAGGCGGGCCAGGTCGCCGGGCAGGTCGCTGTAGCCCCGGCGGATGTGGTGGAGGTGCTCCACCGTGGTGACGCCGTGGGCCTGGAGCCCGGCAATCACCAGGGCGGCTCCGCCCCGAAGATCCATAGCCCGGACCCGGGCGGCGTGGAGCCGGTCAACGCCGCATACCACCGCCACACGGCCCTCCAGCCGAATGTCGGCCCCCATGCGCACCAGCTCGGGCACATGGCGGTAACGGCTCTCGAAAATGTTTTCCACGAATACGGTGGTGCCGCTGCTGCGCAGCAGAGACGCCATCAGCACTGCCTGGGCGTCGGTGGGGAAGCCCGGATACGGTGCGGTGCGAATGGGACTGACGGCCCGCAGATGCCCGTCGGAGGTCAGTCGGATGCCGTCGTCCCGGCAGACCAGACCGCAGCCGGCCTGGCGCAGCACACCGGTAACGGTGGACAGGTGGCGGTAGTCCACGTCCCGGAGGAAGATGTCTCCGCCGGAGGCGGCTGCCGCCGCCAGATATGTAGCCGCCGCGATGCGGTCCCCCAGAATGCGGTGGCAGCAGCCATGGAGCGGCTCCTCCGCGCCTTCGATGACCACGGTGGAGGTGCCTGCGCCGTGAACGCTGGCCCCCAGCTTTTGCAGAAAGGCCTGCAGGTCCACGATCTCCGGCTCCCGGGCAGCGTTGGAAACGATGGTGACGCCCTTGGCACCGATGGCGGCCAGCATGGCGTTTTCCGTGGCCCCCACGCTGGGGATGCTCAGAACGATCTCGGCCCCGGCGAGGCCGGAGGCGGTGCAGTCCAGGCGGCCGCCCTCCTCCCGGATACAGGCACCCAGGGTCCGCAGGGCGGACAGGTGCAGGTCAATGGGCCGGGCCCCGATGGCGCAGCCGCCGGGGTACGACAGCTCCGCCTGACCGCAGCGGGCCAGAATGGCCCCCAGAAACACCACAGACGAGCGCATGCGGCGCATAAGCCGGTCCGGAATGTCCCAGCGGGTCAGCGTGGAGCAATCCACCTCCAGGTCCGGGCCGTTCCAGCGAACGGCGCAGCCCAGGTGCCGCAGGATGTCAATGGACGTGTCCACGTCCTCCAGATGGGGACAGCGCTGCAAAACGCAGACGTCCCCGCTGAGAATACACGCTGCCAGAATGGGCAGCACGCTGTTTTTTGCCCCCTGTACCGTCAGGTCGCCGGACAGGCGGCGTCCCCCTTCTATCATCAGGCTCATATGCCCCCGCCTTTCATAGCTTTTTCCCGCTATCCTATGCAGGGGGTGGGGGAGGGGGTTACTTGCGGATGCTCATGACGGTGTCATAGAGACGCTTTGTGGCGTCCCGGATGCCCAGCTCCGCCATGCCGCGGCTCATGTCCGCCTGGCGCTGGGGGTCACGGAGAATGTCCCGGGCCGTCCGGTAAAGCGCTTCGCCGGAGGCCTCCGATTCCAGCAGCACCACGGCTCCGCCGTGCCGCTCCAGAATCCGGGCGTTCTTCTCCTGGTGATTGTTGGTGACGTAAGGGGAGGGGACCAGGATGGCCGGAGTGGCCAGGACCGTGATCTCACTGATGGTGGAGGCGCCGGCCCGGCAGATCACCAGGTCTGCCGCCCGCATGACGGGAGCCATGTCATAGATATACTCCCGGACGTCCAGCCCGGGGACATGGTCCAGGCCGTCTGCCCGCAGGCGGGCGGTCATGGCGGGGTAGCCGCTTTTGCCCACGCCGTGGATGTGGTGGAAGGGCATGCCGTCCGCCGCCTCCAGGCGGAAGAAATCCTCCATGTGGGCGTTCATATGGCTGGCGCCCAGGCTGCCCCAGAAGGACACCACCAGAGGCCGGCCATCGGTCAGGCCCAGCTTTTCCCGGGCCTGGGAACGGGTCAGGTCAAAGAAGTCGCCCCGCACCGGGGTGCCGGTGACGACGATCTTGTCGGGATGGCGATAGTGCCGGCGGCACTCCTCGAAGCCCACCATGATGCGGTCGGCGGAACCCTCCAGCATTTTGGTGGTGAGGCCCGGGACCATGTTGGACTCGTGGACCGCCGTGGGGATGCTCATGCCGGCGGCGCATTTTACCACCGGATAGCTGGCATAGCCGCCGGTGCCCACCACCAGATCAGGACGGAAATCACGGAGAATGGCCCGGGCACGGCTGCGGGACCTGGCCAGCATGGCCAGGGAGTTCAGATTGTGCCCCAGGCCGCCGTGGCCCAGGGAGCGCTGAAAGCCGCCCATGGGAATGCCCCGGAAGGGGTAGCCCGCCTTTTCCACCAGGTCGCGCTCCATACCGTCGGGAGTGCCCACAAACAGAAACCGGGCTTTGGGGTCCTGCTGCCGCATGTATCCGGCCAGAGCCAGGGCGGGGTTCACATGGCCCGCCGTTCCGCCGCAGGTAAAAATCACTTTCATTTTGCCGCGCCTCCTATCCGTTCTGCGGCGCAGGCATCTGCCGCGAAACGCTGAGTACGATGCCCATCTCCGCCAGCTGGCACAGCAGGGCCGTGCCGCCGTAGCTGAAGAAGGGGAGGGAAATACCGGTGGTGGGCACCAGGCCCGTGACCACCGCAATGTTCAGAAAGGTTTGCAGACTGGTGAGGGTCATGAAGCCTACCACCAGCAGAGCGCCGAACCGGTCCCGGGCGTGGAGGGCGATCCAGAAGCCCCGGAGGATCAGCAGGGCGAATACCAGCATGACGACGCAGGCACCCACCAGGCCCAGCTCCTCGCAGATCACGGCGAAGATGCAGTCATTGTGCTCCTCGGGCAGGTAGAGGAATTTCTGCCGTCCCTTGCCCAGGCCCACGCCCAGCAGGCCGCCGGAGCCGATGGCGATCTGGCACTGAGCGCTCTGCCAGCCGTCGCCCCGGTACCAATCGGCGTTGAAGGGGTCCCGCCAGGTGTTGATGCGGTCCTCGCCATAGTGGAGGATGCCCTTTTTCACCAGGGTGACGTACAGGGTGCCCACCAGGCCCACGCCGGCAATGCCGGTGGGGATCAGCCAGCCCTTAATGCCGCCCACGATCATCAGAACGATGCCGGTGCAGACAATGAGGATGGTGCCGGACAAGTGAGGCTCCAGCATCATAAGGCCCGCGATAACGCCCAGGATCAGCAGATACGGCCAGATGCCCTGACGCCAGGTCTGCATTTTCTCGCGCTTTTTGGAGATGGTGGCGGAAAAGTAGATGACCACGGCGAGCTTGGCGATCTCGGAGGGCTGGAACCGCAGAACGGTGCCCTTGATGCCCAGCCAGCGGGTGGCGCCGTTTTCCGTGATGGCAATGGGGTTATGGGGAATGATGACCAGCACCAGCAGCGCCAAGGACGCCCACAGCAGCAGACGGCCCACGCCCCGCAGACGCTGATAGTTCAGCTTGCTGAGAGCGAACATAACGGCAAGGCCCAGCAGGGCGAAAATGCCCTGGCGGATGAAGTAGTACGCGCCGTTGCCGCCGTTTTCGTAGTAGGCGGAGGGGAAGCTGGCGGACAGCACCATGACCATGCCCATAGCCGTCAGCAGCAGCGTCAGCAGCAGAAACGGCAGGTCCATAGGACCCCGGGCGGCTTCCCGGGACTGCTCCATGGCGTCCTGGCGCCGTTGGGCGCTCCAGGTCCCCACGGGACGTCGTTTGGTTGTGCGCAGGGCCATGGGCTCCCCTCCTTTCCGAAATGCTTTTGGTTATGCGCCGAAGCGATCCATAACGCCCAGATAAGCCAGAACGCAGAACAGGGTGCTGACGGCGGCAAATACCGCCACGATTTTGGTCTCCTTCCAGCCGCACATCTCGAAGTGGTGGTGGAGGGGGGCCATCTTAAAGATCCGCTTGCCGTGGGTGAGCTTGAAATACGTCACCTGGATGATGTCGGACAGCGTCTCGCACAGATAGACAAAACCTACCAGCAGCAGGATCAGGGGCATGTCATAGGCAAAGGCCAGGGCTGCCACCGCACCGCCCAGGAACAGGGAGCCGGTATCGCCCATGAACACCTTGGCGGGATAGTGGTTATAGCACAGGAAGCCCAGCAGGCCGCCCACCAGAGCGCCGGCAAAAACGCCCAGCTGGCCGAAGCCCTGCCACATGCCGCCCAGCACCGCGAAGAATACGGCCACCGGCACCGTGACGCTGGAGGACAGACCGTCGATGCCGTCGGTAATGTTCACGGCGTTGACGGTGCCGATGATGACGAAGGCGGCGAAGATCATATACACCACCCACGGCAGCACCAGATGGGTGTTGAAGAAGGGGATATACAGGTTGGGGCTCAGCATGCCCTCGTACCGCATGAGACACAGGAAGGCAATGGCCGCCGCCAGCTGAAGCAGGAACTTCTGGGGGGCGGTGAGGCCGGTGTTGTGGTGATGCTTCACCTTCTGATAGTCGTCGATATAGCCGATGACGCCGAATACCAGGGCGAATACATAGACATACAGGTGGGTGAAGTTCCCCTCCAGCATGCCCCTCCAGCCCAGGATCAGAATGGCGATGCCGATGCCGATGATGAACATCAGGCCGCCCATGGTGGGAGTGCCCTGTTTGCCCTTGTGCCAGGTGGGGCCAACCTCCTTGATGCTCTGCCCGGCCTTCAGCCGGATCAGGGCGGGGATCAGCAGCTTACCGGCTGCCAGGGTGATCGCCAGGCTTACGACGCCTGCCAGAATAATTTCCATCATGTTCTCTCCTTCCCGTCCCGTGGGGACGTGGTCAGCTTCCGTTTATATATTCCGCAATGATCTGCCTTTCATCCAATGGCAGCAGCTTTCCGTCTGTTTCCTGGGTGGTCTCATGGCCCTTGCCGCACAGGAGAACGGTATCACCGCTGCGGGCCAGGGACAGAGCCCGGAAAATGGCTTCCCGGCGGTCCGGCACCACCTGATGGCTGCCGGTGATGCCCGGGAGGATATCCCGGATAATGGCCAGCGGGTCCTCCGTCCGGGGATTATCGGAGGTGAGGATCGTCAGGTCGGCGTATCGGGAGGCCGCCGCGCCCATCAGGGGGCGCTTGCCGGGGTCCCGGCCTCCGCCGCAGCCGAACACCGCAATGAGTCGTCCGGAGGTCATGAACCGGGCGGTTTTCAGGGCGTTTTCCATGGCGTCCGGCGTGTGGGCAAAGTCGATGAACACGCGATAGCCGCGCCCCGGCACCGGTACCGGCTCCATCCGCCCCGGAACAGAGCGGGACTGTCCCAACGCCTTTGCCGCGTCCGCCAGGGAAATGCCCGACAGGCGGGCAATGGACAGGGCCGCCAAGGTGTTGTACACGGTGAACATACCGGGGATGGGAACGGCGGCGGGAACCGTCGACGCGCCCTCCCGGGCGGTGAAGCGGACGCCGGCGGGGGAGAGGACCACGTCCTCGGCCCGCAGGTCGCCGCTGCGGATGCCATAGCCATACACGGGGCAGACGCAGCCCCGGAGAATGCGGGAGGCCCACGGGTCATCCCGGTTCACGGCGGCCTGCCCGCACTGGCGGAACAGTGCGGACTTTGCCTGCGCATAGCGGTCCATGGTGCCGTGAAAGTCCAGGTGGTCCCGGCTGAGATTGGTGAAAGCGGCTATAGTATACGCCAAGCCGCAGACGCGGTCAAGAGCCAATGCGTGGGAGGATACCTCCATCACCGCGTGGGTGCACCCGGAATCGGCCATTTGCCGCAGCAGACGCTGCACCTCCCAGGATTCGGGGGTGGTGCGGCGGGAGGGGAGGACCGTGTCCCCGATGCGGCAGCCGTTGGTGCCCATGAGACCGGTCCGTATGCCCAGGGTCTGGAGCATGCCTGCCGTCAGCCAGGCCACGGAGGTTTTTCCATTGGTGCCGGTGACGCCGATGAGGTGCAGCTCCCGGTCCGGGTGGCGGAAGAAGTTTCTGGCTATCCGGGCCAGGGCCTGCCGGGTGTCGGGGACAATGGCGTAGGGCAGGCCCTCCACCGGATGGGTGGATATGGCGCAGGACGCGCCCCGCTGCCGGGCCAGAGCCGTATAGTCGTGGCCGTCGGTGGCGGCGCCGTGGATGGCCACAAACGCCTGACCGGGCTGTATCGTGTGGGAATCATAGCCTGCGCCGGTGACGTCCCGGGGCAGGTCCGGCGATGCGTCCCGGATGGGAACGCCTGCCAGCAGGTCCCGCAGATCCACAGAGGGGACTCCTTTCCCTTAGTCTGACATATTGGTATCGCCCAGCTGGACGGTGATCACCGTGCCGGCAGGCACCTGCTGTCCGGCCTCCAGGCTCTGGCTCAGCACCCGGATATTGCCGGAGGTGGTCTGCGTGGCGCCGCTGAACCGCACCAGGAGTCCGGCGTTGGTGGCGGCCACGTTGGCCTCCGCCGCCGTTTTGCCCACCAGCTGGGGAACGGTGTACATGGTGTTGGGCTTTTCGGCCCCGGCATAGAGAATGATCGTGGCCTTGCCGGGGATCACCGCGCCGCCGGCAGGAGTCTGGTCCGTGACGGTGCCGCCGGAGCCTACCACCTTGCAGGTGAAGCCCCGGGCCTCCATACGGCTCCTGGCATCCTCCACGGTGCTGCCGATGACATAGGGAACGGTGGTATCCGCGCCCAGCAGCTCCTCGGCGCTGTAGGTGGGCTCGATGCCCAGATAGGGCAGAATATCCGCCATGATCTTGCTGTTGACAGGGGCCACCATGCTGCCGCCGGACACGGAGGTGCCGGCGCTGCGGCTGGGAGTATCCATGGTCACCAGGATGATGACCTGGGGATCGTCCGCCGGGGCAAAGCTGACAAAGGAGACCACCAGGTCGCCGGTCTGGCCCTTGTCGGCGGTGCCGGTTTTGCCGCCTACGCGGTAGCCCTTCACCTGGCCGTTGCGGCCGGTGCCGTCGGATACGACATATTCCAGACATTCCCGGACATGGGCGCTGGTCTCCTCGCTGATGACCTGGCGCACGGGCGTGTTGTCATGCTGATAGGTGACGTTGCCGTCACTGTCCACGATCTGCTCCACCAGATAGGGGGCGTGCAGATAGCCGCCGTTGACGCAGGCCGCCTGGGCCGCAATCAGGGCCATGGGGGTGACGTTGAAGTTCTGGCCGAAGGCGTAGCAGGCCAGGTCCAGCTGGGTGAAGCTCTCGGGACTGGCGAACACGCCGCTGGCCTCGCCGTCCAGATCCACGCCGGAGCCCTGCATGAGGCCGAAGTCGTTCATATATTCATAGAACTTCTCGTTGCCCAGCTGCAGACCGAAGGTGATGAAAGCGGGGTTGCAGGAATGGGCCGCGGCCTCCTTCAGGGTCTGGGTGCCGTGGGTGCCGGTGCAGTGGATGGTGGCGTCGGACACATGGATGCCGCCGGTGCAGGTATAGGTGGTGTTCATATTGATGAGCCCCTCCTCCATGGCGGCGGACATGGTGAGGATCTTGAAGGTAGAGCCGGGCTCGTAGGTGTCGTTGAGGGTCTTGTTGCGCCACTGCTTCAGCAGCTGATCGGAGGTGTCGGTGAGATTCTTTTTGAACAGGTCGTTCTGGACGGTAAAGGCGTTATTGAGGTCATAGGTGGGGTAGGACACCATCCCCAGAACGCCGCCGGTCTTGACGTCCATGACGATGCCGGTGGCGCCGTTCTCCGCGCCGTATTTATCGGCCATTTCACCTACATATTTTTCCAGGTAATACTGGACGTTGGCGTCCAGGGTCAGGACCAGGTCCTGACCGCTCTGGGCGGCGAAATACTGCTCGTATTCATAGGGAAGGGGATTGCCCCGTTCGTCCTTGGCGGTGACCACCAGGCCGGTCTGGCCCTGGAGGTATTTGTCATAGCGGGACTCCAGGCCGTACAGGCCGGTGTTGTCGGTGCCCACAAAGCCCAGAACATGAGAGGCCAGGGAACCGTAGGGGTACACCCGCTTGGATGTTGCAGTCAGGTCCAGCCCCTCAACGTTCAAATCATTGATGAGCTGACGGATCTGGTTTGCCGTATCCTCATCCACTTTTTTGGCCAGAAGTTCATACTGCGAGTCGGTGTTGTTCATGCGCTCCCTGACGTCGTCCTGGGATATGCCCAGGATATCAGCCAGGCTGGCGGCCAGGGAGTCAAAGTCCCAAAGAACCGTTGTGTCCTCGGACTGAGGCGTCTCGCCCTTCTTCAGCTGGGCGTTTTCCAGGCGGATCTTCTCCAGCCGCTCTGCCTCATCATCCAGCTGCTTTTTCATGTGGTAGGGGGACATCACAACGTCCTCCGTGGACACGGACACCGCCAGCTGGCTGCCGTTGCGGTCGTAGATGGTGCCCCGGAAGGCGGAGACCACCGTCTGGCGGGTCTGCTGGTCCAGAGCCTTGGTCTGGAGCTCCTTATGCCGGGTGATCTGAAGGTGGTACAGCTGGAAAAACAGGATCACGAACACCAGGATGCCCATCACCAGCATCAGCCAGAAGGTGCGGCTGCGAACGGTGCGGGTGGCCTGCCGGGCGTAGAACTCCGGCGGGCAGCCGGGGGCCTGGGGCTTGCCGGGGG
>OWJC01000680.1_pt1 | contig 14708 bp, 14 predicted proteins | sample 1732731 | NCBI WGS metagenome assembly OWJC01 (sample SAMN05065747, study PRJEB22554) | human gut metagenome | biome: ENVO:2100002; feature: ENVO:00000062; material: ENVO:00002003 | host: Homo sapiens | place: USA
AGGCTATTCGTCGGCAGCGTCAGATGTGTATAAGAGACAGGGCTTTTTGCTATGCAAAAGCATAGAAAAATAAGAAATGTGCCAGTTCCTCGCCCCTGCGGGGCAGCCGGAAATGATGAAGAAAAACTATTTGTGCAGGTTCGCGGTGCGCTGCTCATGCAGGAAGCTTTATGGAGAATGAGGCGGCATATTGAGATCTCAATCCATCCACTGCTTACACCTTTTCTTCTTCCCGGATGAACATGATGAAAAAGCTGACGGCCAGCAGTGCGCAGGAGACCCAGATGCCCCGTTCGGCCATGTGCGCCGACAACAGCGCCCCCAGTCCCGCGCCTATGGCAAACAGGCCGATGACGCCGAAATAAGTCAGCGCCTTACAGAGCACCTCCCGGTCATGGGTGTGGAAATAGACACACAGGGCTTCCGTGCCGCTGCGCATATTGCCGATGCACATGGTACTGGCGTAAGCGTGGCCCCGGACCTTGCGGAAGGTCTGCACCTGCATGGCACAGACAAAGGACACAACGGCGTTGGCGAAGGTGTTGGCCTCCTGCGGCAGAAAGCCAACCGCAAACAGCAAAGCGATCTCCGCTAAAATGATCATCTGCCGCCAGTGCACCTTCTCCGTGTACTTGAAATGGCGGTGGATGCACTCCGCCGCGAAGATCCCCAGCAGAAACGACAGCACCGGGACGAGATACCGGGCGCTGTGCCGCCACTGGCCGTCAAACAGATAGGCGCTGCACAGCACGATGTTGCCCGTCTGGGCATTGGCAAACACCTTGCCCCGGCAGAGATAGGTATAGGCGTCCTGCAAGCCGCCGGAGAGAATGATAAACGAGGCGGTCAGCAGGGATTCCGACATCTGGCCGTGATGATTCCGGAGGTTCACGATCAAGACTCCTCTTCAAGTGTTCTCATAGCTCAGCGTCTGCTGTTCCAGTGTTCTTTGGTCCGCAGACGGCTGATGGCCCGGGCCAGCTGGGCCTCCGCATTCCGGTGCTCCTGCATACTTTTCTTTTGCAGAAGGGCCTCCTTCGCGGCGTCCTCCGCCCGTCTTGCCCGGTTGACGTCAATGTCCTCCGGCCGTTCTGCCGTGGACACCAGAAGCATGACCTCCCCCGCTTCGACCTTCACCAGTCCGGCGGAAACGGCCGCTGTCCGCAGCGGGCCGCCCACCGGCTGAAACCGCAGCTCCCCCGGCACCACAGCCGCGATCATATTGCTGTGGTGGGAGAGGATCCCCATTGCGCCGTCCGTACAGGGAACCACCATAAATTCGCAGTCACCGTCAAAGAACAGAGTGTCCGAGGCCAGAATCCGTGCGTGAAACGCGCTCATCAGACCTCACCTTCCTCGATCTTTTTCGCCTTGGCGACCACATCATCCAGCGTACCCACATTGTAGAAGGCCGCCTCCGGATACTGGTCCATTTCACCGTCCACGATGGCGGCAAAGCCACGCAGCGTCTCCTTCAAAGGAACATACACGCCGGGGATGCCGGTGAATTTTTCCGCTACATGGGTGGGCTGTGCCAGAAAGCGCTGGATGCGGCGGGCGCGGTTCACGGTCTGCCGGTCCTCATCGCTCAGCTCGTCCATGCCGAGAATGGCGATGATGTCCTGTAATTCCTGATATTTTTGCAGCGTCTCCTGCACCCTCCGGGCGATGCGGTAATGCTCCGCGCCCACAATGTCCGCCTCCAAAATCCGGGAGGAGGATTCCAGCGGGTCCACGGCGGGGTAAATGCCCTGCTCGGAGATCTTCCGGCTCAGCACCGTGGTGGCGTCCAGATGGGCAAAGGTGGTGGCGGTAGCGGGGTCCGTCAGATCGTCGGCGGGCACATAGACCGCCTGCACCGAGGTGACGGAGCCGTCCTTGGTGGAGGTGATGCGCTCCTGTAACTGGCCCATCTCGTTGGCCAGCGTAGGCTGATAGCCCACGGCGGAGGGCATCCGGCCCCGCAGGGTGGAAACCTCGCTGCCTGCCTGCACAAACCGGAAAATGTTGTCGATGAACAGCAGCACGTCCTTGTGCTCCACGTCCCGGAAATGCTCGGCCATGGTCAGGCCGGACAGCGCCACCCGCATACGGACACCGGGAGATTCGTTCATCTGGCCAAAGACCAGCGCCGTCTTATCCGCCACGCCGCTCTCCCGCATTTCCCGCCAGAGGTCATTACCCTCCCGGCTCCGCTCGCCTACGCCGGTGAAGATGGAATAGCCGTTGTGCTCCATGGCTACGTTGTGGATCAGCTCCTGGATCAGCACGGTCTTACCCACGCCGGCGCCGCCGAACAGGCCGATCTTGCCGCCCTTGGGATACGGCTCCAGCAGGTCGATGACCTTGATGCCGGTCTCCAGAATCTCCACGGCGGGGCTTTGATCCTCAAAGGAGGGCGGGTCCCGGTAAATGCTCTTGCGGGGTGTTTCCGCCGGGAGCGGCTCTCCGCCGTCGATGGGCTGGCCCAGCACGTTGAACATCCGGCCAAGCGTCTGCTCCCCTACCGGGACCTCAATGGTCTTGCCGGGGGCGGTTACCTTCATGCCCCGGGCCAGACCCTCGCTGCCCGCCAGCATGATGCAGCGGACGACCCGCTCGCTCATGTGCTGGGCTACCTCCATCACGCGGGTCTGACCGTTCAGCTCCACGGACAGCGCTTCCTTGATCTTAGGCAGATGTCCGGCTTCAAACTCCACATCTACCACAGGGCCGGATACCTGCGTGATCGTTCCGATTTTCATACTGTTATCCCTCGCTTCCAAAGGTTCCCCGCTGTGCCGCCGCGCCTGCGGAAATTTCTGTGATCTCCTGGGTGATAGCCGCCTGCCGCACGCGGTTGTATTGCAGCCGCAGAGCGCTCAACAGCTCCTCCGCGTTCTGGTTGGCGGCGTCCATAGCGGTCATGCGGGCGTTCTGCTCGCTGCAGAAGCTGTCCAGCAGGGCGCTGTACAGGAAGCCGGAGACATAGCTGGGGATCATGCTGTTCAGCACCGCCCCCACGGACGGATAGAATTCAAAGGGCTCCTGCACGGCCTTTTCCTTGGCGGGCGGCGCGAACTGCATCCGGTGGAAAGGCAGCAGCCGGGTGGACTTGGCCTCGGAGAGCAGACTGCTCTCCATATCGGTGTAGACCACGAAGATCTCCTTCAGCGTTCCCGCCAGAAAACCGTCCAGCAGCAGAGCGCTGATCTCCCGCGCCCGGTCCAGCGTGGGATTCTGGGCGGTGTAGAGAAAGCTGTGCTCAATGGGGATCCTGTGCTGGTCAAAGTACCGGCGGCCATACTCCCCCACTACATACAGCTTGGTGTCCGGGTGCTGGGCAAGGAGTTTTTCAGCCTCCTTGATGACGTTCTGGTTGTAGGCTCCCGCGAGACCCTTATCCGCCGTGATGACCAGACACCCATAGGTGCCCTCCAGCGGCGTGTTATTGTCCGGCGGATAGAAATAGGGACTGTCTACATCCCCTGCCGTGCGAAAGACCCGCTTGATCTCGCCACGCAGCGCGTCAAAATACGGCCGGGTGTTGGCCAGATCGTTCCGTGCCTTCCGCAGCTTGGTGGAGCGATGAGGTACATGGCGTTGGTGATCTTCCGGGTCTGCTGTACGCTTTCGATCCGGTTTTTGATCTCACGGGTATTGGCCATCTCACTCACCGCTCTTTTCCGCGGCTTCCGTCTGGAACCGCGTCAGAAATTCTCTGGACAGCTTCAGGATCGTCTCCCGGTCCTCATCGCTCAGCTGACCGCTCTCGTCGATCCGGCGGCACAGGGCCTGGTCCTGGGTCTCGATATAGGTCAGGAGCCCGGTGCGAAAATCGTCCATCCGCGCAAGGGGCACCGTCTGCATCACATGATCCAGCGCCGCCACCAGCAAAATCACCTGCTGGTGCTGCTGGTAGGGGTGGTTCTGGGGCTGGCGCAGCAGGCGCATCAGGCCCTGCCCGTAAATCAGCTGCCGCTTGGTGGTCTCGTCCAGATCGCTGGAAAACTGGGTAAAGACCTCCATTTCCCGGTACTGGGCCAGATCCAGACGCAGGGCGCCCGCCGCTTTTTTCATGGCCTTGGTCTGAGCATCGCCGCCCACACGGGACACCGACAATCCCACGTTGACCGCGGGCCGCTGGCCGGAGAAGAACAGGCTGCTCTCCAGAAAGATCTGGCCGTCGGTAATGGAAATGATATTGGTGGGGATGTAGGCGGACACGTCACCGGCCTGGGTCTCCACGATGGGCAGCGCCGTCATGCTGCCGCCGCCCAATTCCTCCGAGAGGTGGGCGGACCGCTCCAGCAGACGGGAGTGCAGATAGAACACATCGCCGGGGTAGGCCTCCCGTCCGGGAGACCGCTCCAGCAGCAGGCTCAGCGTCCGGTAGGCCACGGCGTGCTTGGAGAGATCGTCATAGACGATCAGAACGTCCCGGCCCTTCCGCATGAAATACTCGCCCAGCGCTGTTCCGGCATAGGGGGCGATGTACTGCAAGGACGCCGACGCGCTGGCGGGCGCGTTCACCACGATGGTATAGTCCATAGCACCCTTGTGCTTCAGATTCTCTACCAGTTGGGCGACGGAGCTGGATTTCTGCCCGATGGCGACATAGATGCACACCACGCCCTTCCCTTTCTGGTTCAGAACGGTGTCCAGGGCGATGGCGGTCTTGCCGGTCTGCCGGTCGCCGATGATCAGCTCCCGCTGTCCCCGGCCAATGGGGAACATGGAATCGATGGCGAGCAGGCCCGTCTCCATAGGCGCGTTTACCGGCTGGCGGTCAATGATGCCGGGGGCCGGGGACTCAATGGGCAGATAGCCCTCCGACGGAATGTCGCCCTGCCCGTCAATGGGCGTACCCAGCGCGTCCACCACCCGGCCCAGAAAGCCGTCCCCCACCGGGATACCGGCGGTCTTACCTGTGCGGCGGACGATGCTGCCGGATTCAATGGCCTCACTGCCGCCGAACAGGATGCAGCCTACACGGTCCGGCCGCAGATCCTGCACCATGCCCTTCACGCCGGAGGAAAATTGCAGAATTTCACCGTAGGCCGCGTGTTCCAATCCGCTGACGGTGGCGATCTCGTCACCTACCGTCAGAACGCTGCCGACCTCCTCCGGCGCGGCATCCGGCTGCCAGTTGCGGACGGCCTCCCGCATCAACGGGATCACGGAGACCCCGGCGGGGTTCAGCTGCTCCAGCCGCTCCCGGAACTGCCGCAGACGGCCCTCCAGACTCCAGTCATACAGGTCGGCGCCCACTTCCATCCGAAAGCCCTTTTCCAGCGCGGGGTCCTGTTCCCAACGGAGGGGAACCTCCTGTCCGTACTGCTTTTTCAAAAAGGCCGCAAAACGGTTCCGCTGCACCTCACTGGGGGCGTCCGCGCTGCGCAGGACCGCTTCCAGTACCGTTTCACGCATGGGACTTCCCCCTCTCCGCCGCGTCCAAAAACTGATCGAACGCATCGCCGTCGGATTGCAGCACCAGCTTTTCCGTGGCTGTCACTGCCAGATCCTTCAGCTCCTTCTGCGCGTCGGACAGTAGCTTGTCATGCTCCCGCTGGGCAGCGGCATGGGCGTCCGCCAGAATTTGCTCCGCCTGTGCCCGTGCGTCGGACAACTGCCGCTGCATGGCGGCGTCCGCCGACTTCTGGGCGGCGGCGAGCTTTGCCGCAGCGTCGGCGTCGGCATTTTTCAACTGCTGACGGACCTCTGCCGCTGTTTTCTCCGCGTCTGCCAGCGTCTTTGCCGCTTTCGCGTCCTGCTCCTGATAGTACTGCTGCCGCTTCTCCATAAACGTCTTGACGGGCTTGTAGAGCAGCAGATACAGCCCGCCTGCCAGAATCACAAAATTCAGCAGGTGCAGTAAAATTTGCTGCCAATCAATATTCAACGGGATATTCACGGTTTCCCACCTGCCTTACTTATAGGACGAAGATGATCAGAATGACGACCAGCAGCGCATAAATGATAGCGGTTTCGATAAAGACCAGTCCCAGCATCAGCGTGGTACGGATCTTGCCCTCCGCCTCCGGCTGACGGGCGATCCCCTCCGCAGACTTGCTGACGGCAACACCCATGGCCACGGCGCCGCCTGCGGCGGCAAGGCCGATGGCAATACCCGCAGCGATGGACTTGGACCCCGTGGCGTCGCTCTGGGTCTGGGCGGTTTCCGCCGCAGCGGGTGCGGCAGCGGTATCCGTGGAAGACGCGGCCAGTGCGGGGACCGTCAGGGACAGCACCACCAGCAGGATCAGGAACAGCGCGGGGACCTTTTTCTTAAGCAGTTTCATAGTTATTACCTCCAAAATGATTCGATCCGTAAATGATTGGGACGGTCATGCCCGCCCGGACGCCGGTTCGGGACGCTCCGATACCTCGCCATAGAACAACGCGGTGAGCATGGTCAGAACATAGGCCTGGATCAACGCGTGAAGCAGGGTGAACAGCACGCCCACCAGCACCGGCAGCACATAGCTCAGCTGCACATAGTAATAGACCAGCTCCGTTACCAGCAGGCCGCTGAGCAGCGCGCCGAACAGACGGAAGCTCATGGAAATAGGCAGCGAGAATTCCTTCAATGTGCTGCCCACGCCCTTCAGACCGTTGCCCGCGATCCCGCCGGAGAGGATCACAAGATAGGATAAGCAGCCAAGGGCGATGGCACCGTTTACGTCCGACAGCGGCGCAGGAAGGGTCACGGAGCGGCCCGTGGTGGTGACGGCCTGCAAGCCCAGCAGCTCAAACAGCGTCCCCACGAAGATATACGCGCCCGCGCCGAAGATGTAGGCCCCCAGAAATCCGTTTCGCTGAGGACTGCTGGTTCTGGCCATGCCGTCAAACAGGCTTACGGCCTGCTCCAGCAGCAGTTGGAACCGCCCCGGCACCAGCTTGAATTTCGGGATGACAAACACGCGGATACACGCCGCCGCTATCAGCAGGATAGCGGATACCGTCATGGCGGAGATCAGTCCCGGATTGACGTTTTTCCAGCCGAACAGGCTGATCTGATTTTCCTCATGCAGGACCGCGTCCCGCATGGCGGTCTGAATGGTCTCCGCTTTTCCCGGCGGCGCCGTCAACAGACTGCCCGCGAACAGGACCGCGATGAGCAGGACCCATAGGATTATAAATTTCTTTTTGCTTTTCATGCTGATAGCCGGTCTCCTTTCCACACCGGAATACAGGCGCTGCGGTCTGCCCTGACCGCGTCCCATTTTCCGGCGTGACCGTTAAAGGACTTGTCTTCTAAGAACGCCCGTATTATACTGTTCTAACAGAAAGATGTAAAAAGTATATTTGATATGTTGGACATATCTGAATGATATGGCACGGAGGCGAAAAAAGTGGCTGTTCCCTACGATTATTACCGCATTTTTTACTATGTTGCCCAACACAAAAGCTTTACCAAGGCCGCCGAGGCTTTGGGCAACAACCAGCCCAACATTACCCGCTGCATGAACAATCTGGAGCAGGATCTGGGCTGCAAACTGTTTGTCCGCACCAACCATGGCGTCTCCCTGACCCCGGAAGGCCAACGGCTTTACAGCCGTGCTGCCGTAGCCTTTGAACAGCTGCGCCTTGGCGAAAGCGAGATCCGGGCGGATTGCAGTCTGCGGACCGGCAGCATTTCCATTGCCGCCAGCGAAGCCGCGCTCCATCTGACCCTTCTGGATCGCCTTGGCGCGTTTCACCGGCGGTATCCGGGGATCCACCTGCGGATCACCAATGATTCCACCCCCCGCGCCATGGAAGGGCTGCTGCGGGGACAGGTGGACTGCGCGGCGATCACCACGCCCTGTCCGGTGAGAAAGTCCCTGCAGGAAACAGCGCTGGTCTCCTTCCGGGAGATCCTGATCTGCGGTTCGGATTTTCATGATCTGGCCGTAGAAACACGGAGTCTGCGGGATCTGGAAAATCTCCCCTTTGTGTGCATGAGCAGAGGGACCAGTACATATACCTTTTATCAACAGCTGTTCTTAAAGCACAATCTGGCTTTTCATGTGGAAATGGAAGCCGGCACCATGGATCAGGTCCTTGCGATGGTGCAGAGCAATCTGGGCGTCGGTTTCTACCCGGAGTCCATGGCCGCTCCCGCCCTTGCCGCCGGGACGGTGTTCCAGATCCGCCTTGCGGAGCCGATCCCGGAACGGTTCGTCAACCTGATCGAGGATACATCCCGCCCTCAAAGCGTTGCCATGAAAGCCTTTAAGAAAATGCTGCTGGCCCCGGAGGAAGAGTAAAATACCGGAGAGGAAATTGCTTCCTCTCCGGTGTTTTTTTGGGATGGTTTTGCGTCTGCCGGTATGGGGCTTTTGCGCCGTCAGTCGCCCAGCGCCTGCTTCAGATCGGCGATGATGTCATCCGGGTCCTCCAGACCGACGGACATCCTGATCATTCCGTCGGTAATGCCGGCGGCCTCCCGGATCTCCTTGGGGATCATGGTGTGGGTCATGGCGGCAGCCTGCTCCACCAACGTTTCCGTATCGCCCAGCGAGACGGCCAGCGTGCAGAGCTTCAGGCTGTTGATGAACTTCTTACCAGCCTCCAGACCGCCGGCCACGTCAAAGGAGATCATGCCGCCTCCGCCCTTCATCTGCTTCTTGGCAATGGCGTACTGGGGATTGGATTCCAGGAAGGGATAGCGGACCGTTTCGATCTTGGGATTGGCCTCCAGCCACTTGGCAATCTTCAGAGCGCTTTCATTGTACTGCTTCATGCGGACGCCCAACGTCTTGAGACCGCGGCACACCAGAAATGCGGTGAAGGGCGCCATGACGGAGCCGAAGTGCATGAGGGTACCCAGACGGCACTCCCGCAGGAACTGCTCATCGTTGGAGATCACCGCGCCGCCCAGCAGGTCGCCGTGGCCGCCGATGTACTTGGTGAGGCTGTGGATGACTGCGTCCACGCCCAGATCCAGCGGGGTGGTGTTGTAGGGCGTGGCAAAGGTGTTGTCGATAAAGACCTTGATGCCGTGCTTATGGGCGATCTCCACCACGGCGGCAATATCCACCAGCACCATGGTGGGGTTGGCGGGAGACTCCACATAGATCAGCTTGGTGTTGGGCTTGATCAGGCCTTCCAGTTGGCTGAGATCGGCGGCGTCAAAGGTATCGTGGGCGATCCCGAAGCGAGGCAGCCAGTCGCTGGTCACGTCCTCCGTGCCGGAATACTTGGCCTTGGTGAAAATGGCGTGGTCGCCGCTTTTCAGCAGCGCGAAAATCGCACCGGAAACAGCGCCCATGCCGGACGCATAGGCCACTGCCCCCTTGCCGTGCTCCAGCGCCGCCAGCTTCTGTTCCAGATAATCCACAGAGGGATTGGTGATCCGGCTGTATGCAAAGCTCTCGGCGTAGTCATCGCAGGCCTTCACCGCATCGTCCGTGGAATCAAAATAGAATGTGGACGTCTGATAAATGGGCGGGATCAGGGCGCCGTACATATCCCGCGGCTCGCCGGCGTGGACCTCTACCGTGTTGAATTTCAGATCTTCATGCTTCAAATCAGGGTGCTTCAAAACTAACTGGCTCATTCAAAATACCTCCCGTCGGTTGTGTGACTGCGCAAATGAATACCTACTAACTTACTTGGTTGCATTGAGCATAGCACAAACACCCATAAAAACGGAAATATCCGAATGTTATCGCTGGCAATAACATTCGGATATTCAGCTTTTGAGTTTTGCCGCACGGTGGAAATGCGTCTGGGACCTAAAGTCCCGGAAGCACCATCCTTAGCGTTTGCGCTTGGGTGGTGAAGTTCACGTTAAGGCTGTGGCTGTCTTCATGACAGAATATATTTTCACTATATCGTATAAAAGTGTGATTATTAAGCATAAAACACCAATAAAAATGTGAGGAGCGATTCTGTGGAGCGATTTATCTCAAAAAAATGCTGGCTTGGAAGAATTCTCCCTACCGCAAGCCCTTGATCTTGAAGGGCATACGTCAGGTGGGTAAGATTTGGATTCTGAAAGAGTTCGGCAGGCGCTGTTATGCAAATACAGCTCAATAGGAGCTAAACAGTACGCAGATTTTGCGTATTGCTTGGGGCCTGTTGACAAAGTGGCGCGCAGATCCTTTCTGTGGTAAAATGGTTATAGGAGGGATGCAGCATGATGGGACACCAAAGCAGACAAATGGCAATGCTTTTCGTAGATATAGAGTCACTGATTCCAGAAACCCACCTGCTGCGGAAGATCGAGCGGATGGTATCCTTTGATTTCATCTATGATCTTCTGGCGCCATATTATCCGGCAACAGGCCGTCCATCTGTCGACCCTGTCAGTATGTTCAAAATGCTCTTGATCGGATACCTGTATGGCATCAAATCAGAGCGGCGGTTGGTGGAGGAAGTTCAGCTCAACATCGCCTACCGATGGTTTTGCGGATTTGAACTGGATGACACGATCCCAAATCACTCCACATTCAGCAAGACCAGAACACGAAAATGGCAGCAGAGCAGCCTTTTTCAGAAAGCCTTTTATGAAATAGTCAAGCAATGCATAGACAGCGGGCTGATCGACGGAGAAGCGATGGCTGCGGATGGAAGCTATATTCCGGCCAACGTATCAAGAGAAAGCTGGATCAATGTAGAAACAGAAGTTGAACAGAGTATGCAAAGCTATCTCGATTCTTTGGATGAAGAGCTTTCCAATCAGCCGGGCTTCAAAAAGCCGCCAACAAAAATTGTAAGGAAGTGCCGTACTACCAGCCAAACAGATCCAGACAGCGGTTATATCAATCACGGCAGCAAACGCGGCATCGGGTATCTGATGGAAGCAACTGTGGACTGCAAACACGGCATCTTAACAGGCGTTGATGTATATTCTGCCAATGAGAAGGAAAGCGTCCTGATCTTGCGGCATTTGGAACGGCAAATCAATCTTGGCATCCCAATGAGCCGGCTTGCTCTGGATCGCGGATATGAGACTGGTGCTGTTCACCGGGGGCTGGAGCTTCTGGGCATTACCGGATATATCCCCGCAATTCAGTTCTCCAATCCACCTGAGAAATATGGATTCTCCTACGATCCACAGCTGGACGCATTCATCTGTCCGGAAGGAGTTTCTCTTACGTACCACAGGCTAAATTGCAGCAAATCGACGGGCAAATATCTGCGGTGCTACCAGGTCGAGGGCGATGCCTGTATGCGCTGTCCAAAACGGCCGAGCTGTTTTGACAAGGCTGGAATTCGGCGCAGAGTGTTGGCCAGCAGCTGCTATCCGGCATTTTTCAGAGGGCATCAGCGCGTGGGAACTCCTGAATACCTGTCCATGATGCGGCTTCGTAAAATCTGGGCCGAGGGCAGCTTCTCCGTCTTGAAACGGGAACACTGTATTTCAAGGATTCGAAAAAGGGGCATTCTTGCAGCTACGGAAGAATGCCTCCTTGCTGCCATGGCCCTAAACCTTAAGCGGATGGCAAAATGCCATCTTTCGCTATCCCCCAATTTATTATTCTGCTGGGGCCACGATGGGTTTCAGCAGTTTTTTTGCTTTTGTCAACAGGTCCCTTATTGTACATTATCCCCAGATATCCTGCTCACTCCGGGTATATCCGTCACCCGGTTCCTCAGAGAACAGCGCAAGGATCTCAGCCTTATGGGTCAAATGCGTGTCCGCCGAACGGGGCCATGGGTCAAAATCTCGTGTCCATTTTCTTGGGTACAGTTTATTCTGCTCGTGGGTCACGGCGTGGGTCAATGTCAATTATACTTGCTGTTCACCACAAACATCCCTTATACTTTCATAACATCCGTTCAAATAGTCAATTGCAATTGCCGAAAATGCTTCAGCGCCTTTTTGCATCACATGCTCATCCACATCGAAATGTGGGTTATGAAGCGGATATTCTGTTTCTGGCATGCCATCAGAGCTGCCAACGATCATAAATACAGACGGAACTTCTTTGCTTATAAAGCAAAAGTCTTCTCCCCCAATTTTCATAGTTTCGTCAGTATAGAAGCCTTTTTCAAAAATATTACGAACACTGTTCCTCACTTTGGGGACCATTTCCTCGTTATTGTAAACGGGACAGCACCTACCGCGATAATTCAGTTCCCCTTTGACCTGATAAATATCAGAAACCGCTTCAACAATTCTTTTTAGCTCCGTCCGTATCTTTTCCCTATTGTGCGCATGCAAAGTCCGTACAGTACCCATCGCCTTCGCTTCATCCGGAATCACCGCCTCAGCAGTACCGGCTTGAAGTGAACACACTTGAATTACAGCAGGCTCCAATGGAGAAATTCGCTTTTGAATATTTTGAATCATTTGATAAGTTGCTACTAAGGGTAAAATCGGATCATTCGCCTTGCTGGGGCAGGATCCATGCCCGCCTTTGCCTCGAAATGTGATGGAGAAAAAATCCGGGTATGCTGTAATGGGACCCGGTTCAATTGCCGCATATCCAACCGGCTTTGCGGGAGAGACATGCATTCCGATTGCAAAGTCAACCTTCGGATCTTGTAAAACACCGTCATGGACCATTGCCTCAGCTCCGCCATCGGAAGCTTCCTCTGCAGGCTGAAAGCAAAACTTTACCGTACCGAAAAACTCATCCTGCAGATGAGACAAAATATATGCTGCGCCAAGAAGTGTAGCTGTATGTGCGTCATGCCCACAGGTATGCGCAATTCCATCATTTTGTGAGCGATACGGGCAATCGAGCAAGTCCACCATGGGCAGGGCATCCATATCAGCCCGGATCAAAATTGTATTTCCACTTCCTTTTTTACCATGAATCAAACCTACCAGGCCAGTCTTGGCATATCCCCGCCGCACTTCGACTCCCATGGATCGCAGTTCATTTTCAATAAGCGCCCCGGTTTCAAATTCCTGCCCCCCCAGCTCCGGATGCGTATGAATCTGCCGCCTAAGTTCGATTTGTCGCAAAGCGTACTGCTCGGAGAGTTCTCTTATTTTCTTCATATTATTCATACTCATTTCCTCTTCTATGCCGCTTTCTTTTCCTCTTCTGTCCGCATCAAGCCAAGTTGAATTGTGATAATTGCTGCAATTCCGAGCAATAAGGGGTAAATGGAATAAATGAAATTAAACCGTATTTTTTTCCGTTGATTACCTTTTCTGTCGAGTTCATTTATACTACCTCCTAAAAATGTGAATTGGTATGGGCTTAGTAGTTATATACGGCAGCTTCCAGCTGGGTCAGCGCCTTTTGGATCACACTGCGGGGACAGGCTGCGTTCAGACGCAGGAAGCCGCTGCCGCCGAGACCGAACTCATTGCCTTCGCCGAAGGCCACGCCGGCCTTTTCCACACAGAACTTTTTCAGCGCCGCGTCGTCCATGCCCAGAGCGCTGGCGTCGATCCAGCAGAGATAGGTGGCCTCCGGGGTATTGGGCTTCAGCTCGGGGAGGTGCTCGGCGCAGAATTCGCGAATGAAGCGCATATTGCCGCTCAGATAGACCAGCAGCTGATCCAGCCACTCCTCACCCTGCTCGTAGGCGGCCATGGTAGCCACCAGAGAGAAGCAGTTGTTCCGAGCGATGTCCATCCGCTTCAGCTCCGCCACGTAGGCGTCCTTGTGCTCCACGGTGTCATAGACGATGGTGGAGGACTGGAGGCCCGCCAGATTGAAGGTCTTGCTGGGGGCGATGCAGGTGGTGGTGATGGCGGCGATCTCAGAGGACACGGAAGCCATGGGAATGTGCTTGTGGCCATCCAGCATCAGGTCGGAGTGAATCTCATCGGAGATGATCCGCACACCGTGCTTTACGCAAATGTCACCCACCGCCTTCAGCTCCTCATGGGTCCAGACCCGGCCCACAGGGTTGTGGGGGTTGCAGAGGATGAAATACTTCACGCCGTCGGCGGCCTTCTCCGCGAAGTCCTCCAGATCCATGGTGTAGCGGCCGTTTTCATCCCGCTTCAGGGGGCTGACCACCAGCTGACGGCCGGTGTTGTTCACCACGTCGGCAAAGGGATGGTACACGGGTTGCTGAATGAGGATCTTGTCGCCGGGCTGGGTGAACATGGTCAGCATCATCCGCATACCGGGAACCACGCCGGGAGCGAAGGCCATGTGCTCTGTGTCAGGCAGCCAGCCGTTGCGTTTCTGCTGCCATGCGGCGATGGCCTCGAAATACTTGGGCGTCCGCCAGGTGTAGCCGAAGATCCCCTGATCGGCGCGGACCTTGATGGCATCCACGATGCAGGGGGCGGTCTTGAAATCCATATCTGCGATCCACAGGGGGATCACATCATTGGTGCCGTAGTGCAGGATGGCTTCCTCCACCTTGGCGGCGTAGTTTTGTGAGCGGTCGACCACTGCGTCAAAATCGTACTGCATAATGCTCTCCTTCTTTCCGGCTGTGCGCCGGGATCTCTGATGATAAAGAGCTTAGCAATCAGCGTGCCAACTGCGAAAAAGGGCACAACTGCAAAAAAACAGGCGGTTCATCCCCGTAATTTCAGAGAAAATTGATGGATCTGTCAAAGAACTATCGGAGTGAACCAGCATAATTGGCGAAATAATAGGGTGAAGTTGTGAAACTTCACCCTATTATAAAAAGTGCCTATTTCGAAAAGGCTTCCGCAAGCCGACGGCCTCGCAGCGTCAGGCGGCTGCCGCCCCGTCCTCTGGATACGGAGATCAGGCCCAGTCGGTTCAGAGCCTGCAAAGCGTCCCGGGCCGCCTGATCCGTCCTGTCTCTTATACACATCTCCGAGCCCACGAGACTAGCGCTCATCTCGT
>OWJC01000688.1_pt1 | contig 14479 bp, 16 predicted proteins | sample 1732731 | NCBI WGS metagenome assembly OWJC01 (sample SAMN05065747, study PRJEB22554) | human gut metagenome | biome: ENVO:2100002; feature: ENVO:00000062; material: ENVO:00002003 | host: Homo sapiens | place: USA
TCTACACAAGGCTATTCGTCGGCAGCGTCAGATGTGTATAAGAGACAGGTGTCTGAGAGGACGTAAGTTGTAACAGTGACTACGGCTAGGATAAGGATTATCTCACGATAGGCGCTGAATACGAACGGCTTGCCCGTGTCCTTGCCGTCACGTTTTTTGTAGAGAAAATACAGGAGAGTGATAAGCAGTGCCGAGAAAAGTGTGCTTCCAACGAGAAGAAACAGGACTTTTGTGGAGTAGCCAAATTCCATAAGGTGGGCAGGGAATGCACTCCATGCAGGACAATAGGTAACGAAATTTTCAATATCGTATGGGTACTGAACTGTAAATGGGCTTATGGTGGAATAGTATATGCAAGCAGGGAGAGCCGCTTCGCAGGCTGTTATTATCACCGCTGTGTATATCATCTCCGCCAATCTGCCGCAGCATATCATACACAAAAGCACCGCAAGTATCACGAAAAGGCTTGTGGCAAGCTCTGTGAACATAAGCACTGCAGAATATCTTGACACCATGTACAAGGTGATATCCGTTGTGAAGAATATGGCGATAAACTGAATGATGTTCCAGAATATGACCGGCAGGATATGCAGTTTCAGCAGGGTGAGAAGCTTTGAGAAGAAGCGTTCTTTTGCACTGCTTGGAAGCGAGTAAACAAGGTCTGCGTGTGGCTTGCTGTAAAGCTCATGGAAAAGGGTAAAAACTGTGAATACTGCACACAACGCTATCGCCACAGAGCCTGCCTGGGCAAGACCATAGCCTGTGTAACTGTTCGTCACGCTTTCGCTATAGTAGGTGATGAACTTTCGCATGGACATCTGCATGATGAAGTTTATGAACAGCACAAGGTTTGTGATGACAAAAAGCAGTTTGTTCACCTTGAAATCACGGCTTGATGCGGCTATTATCCTATTCTTCGCTGTTTGCATATCCATGCACCTCCATTTCGTATATGAAGATCTCCTCGAGGGTGAGGGGGACAAGCTCCAGAACGGCAGGGGAGAGGTCGGAAAGCTTGGCGGTGATATCCGCCTTGTCGCCCTTTGTTATCACTGTGGAAACTCTGCCCAAAGTCTTGAAGCTAAGAACTTCTACCCCTGCGTTCTCTATGACAGTGCGGTCAAGCTCGCCGTCAGGGAGGGCTATCTGCACCTTTTCAAAGTTCTCTCTTACATCGTCGATATCCTTGGCGAAAATGACCTCGCCTTTGTGGAGGAGCATTGCCTTGTCGCAAAGCTCGCCTATCTCGGTGACGTTGTGTGAAGACACGATAAGGGTAGCACCACGGTCGAAAATATCGTCAACTATCATGGTGCGGATAAGCTTGCGCATGGCAGGGTCAAGCCCGTCAAAGGCTTCGTCAAGGAGAATATACTTTGTTCGGCTGGCAAGTGCGCAGGCTACTATCGCCTGCCTTTTCATGCCCTTTGAAAACTGGGACAGAGGTTTCTTCCGTGGCAGGTCAAGTTTTGAGATAAGGTCATCGAACACCTTGTCGTCAAAGGTCGGGTAGCTGCATTGGTAAAAGCTTTTCAGGTCATTCACTGTCAGTCTTGAAAACTGCACCGTTTCGTCGCTAACAAAGAAGATGTTCTCCTTAGCCTGCGGCCGGTCATAGACCTCTGTTTTGTCAATGGTGATGCTGCCGCTGTCGGGGCGGTAGATCCCGCTTATAACACGCAGCAGGGTGGATTTACCTGCACCGTTTGAGCCTACAAAGCCGTATATGCAGCCCTCGGGGATATCCAGGGTGACGGCTTTCAGTGCCTCGTGATCTTCGTCTGCGTTTTTGAATGTAAGTGACAGGTCTTTTATTTCTATCATTCTTTGTCACTCCTTTCTTTCTGTTCCTCCGCCAGTTCTTCAAGGACGGAGGTAAGCAATCCAAGGCTTATGCCTGCCTGCATTGCGGCGGCGGCATGGAGCTTAAATTCTTCCAGCAATTTTTTCTCTATAGAGCCTTTCTGCTTTGCCACAAAGCAGCCTTTTCCTGCTACAGAATAGATTATATCGTCATGCTCAAGTCTGCTGTAGGCTTTGGCGACTGTGTTTGGATTCAGACCCAGTTCCTTTGCCAACATTCTTGAGCTTGGCAGCTTATCGTTTTCTTTCAGCACGCCTTTTGATATAAGGCTTGAGAACTGGCTGCATATCTGTTCGTAGATAGGTGCTCTTCCTGTAAGATCAAGCGTTATCACCTTGAATACCTCCTTTCGATTTTGTTGTTTCGTTTCATTTGTTCTGCTGTACCAACTGTATTATCTGTTGTAGTACACTTAGAGTATACAACTATAAGTCTGATTTGTCAAGGAGCGTGGATATTTTTCAGCACTTATCACAATACTGCGTCGTTTTGATAGTTGGAAATGTACAAAAGTTCAGGCTTGAGGGAGGGAAATATTATTAAAATGTAAAAAATGTGTTTAAAGGGCTTTGGGACTATTGACAGGGAAGAAAAATAGTGTTATACTTTAATACATAAAAGCTTAAAAGCATAAAACCTTTAAAGCAATGAATTTATACAGACATGGTAAGGGTCTGTTTTTTGGAAAGGAAGTAATCACAATGGCAAATCAGGCAAAGACAATTAATCAGAAAGGTGACCTTATGTCATATCGTCCTGATATAAAGCTTCTGGACGCAACTATCCGTGACGGAGGACTTGTAAATAATTTTGGATTTTCAGACGAGTTTGTAAAAGAACTCTATAAAACTAACATAAAATCAGGCGTTGAATACATGGAGTTCGGCTACAAGGCTTCTAAGGAGCTTTTTGACGTTAAGGAGTTCGGTAAGTGGAAGTTCTGTGATGAGGAGGATATCAGAGCTATCGTTGGTGAGAATGACAGTCCGCTGAAACTTTCTGTTATGGCTGACGTTGGCAGATGTGATTTCAAGAAAGATATCCTGCCAAAGAGCGAGAGCGTTATCGACATGATAAGGATCGCAACATATACTCATCAGATGCCTGGTGCGCTGGAGATGATAAACTACTGTCACGACATGGGCTATGAAACGACTATCAACATCATGGCTGTTTCTGCAAGCCGTGAGGACGATATCGCACAGGCTCTTGACCTTGTGGCAAAAAGCCCTGTTGACGTTATTTATCTTGTTGACAGCTACGGCTCACTTTTCCCAGAGCAGGTGAGAAGACTTACTGCGCAGTATTGCGAGGTGGCTGAGGCTAGTGGCAAAAAGGTTGGCGTTCATATGCACAACAATCAGCAGCTCGCTTTTGCAAACACTATCGAGAGCATTTCTCACGGTGCAAGCTTTGCTGACGCTACAATGAGCGGAATGGGCAGAGGTGCAGGAAATTGCTTTATGGAGCAGATGCTCAGTTTTCTGAGAAACCCTAACTACAAGCTTACTCCTACACTGAAATTTGTTGAAAAGTACGTTGCTGAGGAGAGGGCAAAGGGTTCACAGTGGGGCTATGACGTGCCTTATATGCTCACAGGTGCGCTCAACCGCCACCCTCGTGCGGCTATCGCTTTTCTGAAGGATAACAGAACAGATTACAACGAATTGTACATGGATCTTCTTAACGAGTTGTCATAAAATCATTCTTCATATAAACGGCGTTTCCATAGTGATGTGGGACGTCGTTTTTGTGTTGCATAATTTTTTATCATATGTTATAATTATTTTATGTTTTCATAAAACCTTTTGGCGGATAACTCGTCATTATAGATGAAAGGACTTTCAATGAAGTTAGGCGTGCCTTGTGAGGTGTTGCTTAAATGTAAGGGGGCGGAAAAATGGAGGACAGCAGGATAATTGAGCTTTATGAAAGCAGAGATCAGCAGGCTATTTCACAATCGGATATGAAATACGGCGGATACTGTTATTCTGTGGGCTACAATATTCTTGGAGTCAGGGAGGACACGGAGGAGTGCGTGAACGAAACTTGGCTCAGGGCATGGAACTCCATTCCGCCACAGAAACCCAGAATGCTGTCGGCATTTTTCGGGCGGATAACAAGAAATATCGCATTTGACAGATATCGCGCGTCCAAGGCCGCAAAGCGTGGAAAAGGTGAGATAGCGGCGGTCTTGGAGGAGCTTGACGAGTGCATACCTGACAAGGACACCACCGAGAGTCTTTGCGACGGCAGACATCTTGAGGGGCTTATAAACGAATTTCTTGGTGAGTTGCAGGAGAGAGACAGAAATATATTTCTCCAGCGATACTGGTTTGCAACGCCTATAAAAGAGATATCAAAAAAGTATGCTATGAACCTGAACACAGTTAAGGCGAGCCTTTTCAGAAGCAGAAATAAGTTAAAGGCTTTGCTTGAAAAGGAGGGAGTTCTTTTATGAAAACAACAGGAGAGGATATTTTCAAGGCTTTGGAAAATGCTGACGAGCATTACATTGAAGAATGCAGACAGAGCGGCAGCGGCGTAAAGATAAAAAACATATGGACAAAGTGGGCGGCTGTGGCGGCTTGCGGTGTTATCGCTGCGGCGACGGGTGTTATGATGTTTGCAGGCAGATCGGACAAAGATATAAAGGCAAAGTCTGCGGCTGACCAGCAGATGGCAGACGAGGAAGCAACAGTGTCATATAGAGTTCCTTGGGACGAATATGCAATGAATGCAAAATATGAGACGTTTGAATATAACGATGTGGAATATGTTTCAATGGGACATGTTGATAAGTCTTTTCTTGACAGCAAGCTCACCACCATGACTCTTGAAACGGAAAACTATGAGACAAACAAAAAGGAAACAACAAAAGCGGATATTTATTCAATAAAGGACTTGTCACCAAGCGTTTATCTGGCGGTGGTCTTTGATGACGGCTCTGTGGCGTGGTATGATGATTGGAAATACTCACCTGATTGCAAGACCGATATGACCCTTGATGACATAATAAATGACGTAAGTCTTGAAAAAACGGCTCGTGTGGACTATGCTTACAATGACGCAGGAATGGGCAGGCTCAGAAAGTATACTAATACCGACATCTCAAAGCTGCTTGACCTGTTAAAGGACGATAATGGTTCATACAATGCGGTCTATGAGGGAGACGCTTATGAGAGCGACCCTGATATTAATTTGTCGGTAACAAATGATGATGAATATTACATTGAGGGCGGAATAACAATAAGCTTCTATGTAGAAAGACTTGACGTCAACGGTACGGCTTATTTTACTGCTAACGGAGATCTGTATGTTCAGCTTTTTGCAGGAGATATATTAAAATTTGATATAGGCGGTGAAAAGGCAGAAAAGCTTGAAAACTGGCTCAATGAGAACTGCGAATACACTGACGAAAAGAAAAACGCTGAGGTCGCTGGCGATGTTGACCCTAGTGAGAACGCTGTGACTTCTGTTGCCAAGGACGATTCTGATATGGCTGACGAAGTTGATATTGGATATATCGACTATTTTGAGGACGTTGGGGACAATACCTTTACAACAAAGGACGGCAGGCTCACGGCGAAATACTCCTATGAGGTAAGCGGAGGCGAGTTCATAAGCCATATTACCTACACAAACAACTGGGACAAAGACATGGCGCTTGACTTCACGACTGACCAGTATATCACCACAGAGGACAGTAAGGGCAATTCCACGAGCTATGGCGAAAGCGGCGACAGAAACACCATGAACACTTTGCTCAAAGCCGGAGAGAGCTACACGTATGACTATAAGACGGATATTGGTGCCGACTATGTGAAAGGCACGGCAAAGATAACGCTTATCGCAAACACTGCAAGCGATAAAAACTGCAATGGAGTAAACTATGTGACGCTAAAAGATATAGAGATAGATTTTCAGTAATGAAATAGTTTAATGTGTAGAGTTTTTTCGATAAAAAGATAAAAGCCTGTCGTATCGGACTGATACGGCAGGCTTGATTTTATTTGTGCTTGTAGACCACACGCTCTTTTACGTCTATCTGCTTGTAGGATATTTTGAAGCCTATCCATGTGGCAAATGGATAGAGTAGAGGGAATATGGCGGTCATGATGAAAACAAATGGAGACATATCTTTCACGTCGGCAGAGTGGGCAGCCCAATCTATAAGAGGATAGAAGCAGGCGTCGAGAAGCTTATAGGCAGGCATGAAGTTGAACGAGCCGCTGAATTTTGATATCATCAGCAGTATCATTGTTATGTAGCATGGTATGCTTGCAATAAGACCAAGTGTGAAGCCATAGTTAGGGCAATCCTTTTCACCGTGGAATGTGACCTTATTTCTGGCTTCCTCTCCCTGTTTCAGGCCAAAGTCAGCCATAAGGCAGACTACTGTGAGAAGTCCTGTAAGACCGAAAATTATATTTGCCAATGCACCGAAAGGCTTTGCAACTGCGATAAAAAAGAGAAATACGAAAATTCCGAAGAACTCTGTTTCCACCCATTTCAGCAGTGCGGTGAGTATAGCTTTTTGTTTGTTGTATTTTTCCATTTTAATACTCCCGATAAAAAATAGTATAAGATGATTATACCACGTTATCGTGATATTTTCAACTGTTATGCAGATTTTTCATCTGATAATCACAAAAGCTTCGGGCAGGATAATAACATAAAAAGGAGAGTGATAGCCATGAAAAAGCGTGACAAGAGCCGTTTCCCGCAGGCTTCAGACGGCACAAAGGTATACAAGCCCCATGACGTTATCTCGGCAGGTCAGGAATATGTTGTGACGGACAATTACACTGCGCAAAACGGCAGAGTATACAATCGTCAGGAGCAGAATGCAGGCTGGGCGAGAAAATGGGTAGACGAGAACGAAAAGTAGCCGTTGAAAAACCTCCGCAGGTGTGATATAATTACAGTATATCATGATCTGCGGGGGGTATTTTTATGAAAAAGACAGCATTGGTAACAGGTGGCTCTGGTGGGATAGGCTCGGAGATATGCAGGGTGCTTGCTGAGGACGGCTGGCAGGTGGCTGTATGCTACAAGAATGGCAGGGCGGCGGCGGAGGCTTTGGTATCTGAGCTTAAAGAGCGTGGCTTATGTGCAGAGGTTTTTTACTGCGACATTGGCGACAAGGACAGTATAGATAAATGCGTGGCGGAAGTCAGGGACAGTTTGGGCTTTGTTACGCTTCTTATAAACAACGCAGGCACAGCGGATATAGAGCTTTTCACTGACATGACTGACGAGAAGCTATGCGAGATGATGAACGTGAATCTGCTTGGCGCAATGCGTATGAGCAGGACGGTGCTTCCTGAGATGATAAGGGAACACAGTGGAAATATGATAAATATAACCTCCGTATGGGGCGAAAAGGGAGCTTCCTGCGAGGTTGCATACTCGGCGGCAAAGGCTGGGCTTATAGGATTTACGAAGGCGTTGGCGAGGGAAGTTGCCATAAGCGGTATAAGGGTGAACTGCGTATCCTGCGGAATGATAGACACGAAAATGAACGGCGAGCTGACGGAGGAAGATGTTCGTGTGATAGTTGATGACATACCGGCAGGCAGGATAGGCAAGCCGAGAGATGTGGCGAATGTTGTACGTTTTCTCAGTGGAGAGGGAGCAGATTACATTCACGGGCAGGTCGTCAGAGTTGACGGGTGCTGGATATAGGTCACTCGCCGTGACGGGCATTTTACGCTGCAATTTGTGATATGATGTAATTTTGCACCGCTTTTTGAAATGTGTAGGGGAGCGATGCCGTGGTTGCCATATCCTTGATGCCAAATTATTTTGGGGTGACATTGTGTGATATTTTTCAACAATTCAACGGGCGAGAAATATCGGGCTGTCGCATTTCGGTGAAACCGAAATTGAGCCAAGCCCCTACAATTCTTAATTTCTACAAGTTTTGAGAACGGGCGAACGATGTTCGCCCCTACAGATCATTCGGGCAAGTTTGTTGTGCCGCAAAATCGCTACGCTCGGTGCTTGTGCACAACTTTGGTCAGCTATGCTAATTCCTCATTCCTCACTCCTCATTCCTCATTAAGCGTGTATACTCTCTGCACACATCTGCATATACTAAGTTAAAACATTTCTCCCTATCAGGACAAGGAGGTCAGTATATGGATTATCTTATGCTTGTGGATAAATTCAATCCCATAGATATGGGATTTTACGATCGTGTGGAGTTGACAGAGGTGAACGGCAAGTTTATGGAATCTCAGGCAGGAAACAGGCTCAGGCTTCTGCTCAAAAAGGCGGAAGCTGACGGCATAAAGCTGAAAATCATTTCCGCCTATCGCTCTTTTGAATATCAGCAGATGCTTTGGGAGCGTGAAGTATCTCACGAAATGTGGGGCGGTCTGAGTTATGAAAAGGCTGTGGAAAAGGTGGGCAGAACTCTCGCTCTCCCCGGGTCAAGCGAACACAACACCGGGCTTGCTGTGGATCTCGGCAGAGAGGGTGACAATGATGTGAGCGACGATTTTTACAAGACGCCTGAATCTCGGTGGCTTTGTGCAAATGCCGCAGATTTCGGCTTTATCCTTCGCTATCCTCGCCTTAAAGAGCAGATGACCGGCATTGATTTTGAGCCGTGGCATTATCGTTATGTGGGCGTTGAAGCCGCTCGTATCATTGCCGCAGGCGGGCTTTGCCTTGAGGAGTTTCTGCACTTTTACTCGGAAAAATATATCTGAAAATCCTGTGAAAATAATTGACAGAAAGAGCATTGTGTAGTATAATTATAACAAAGCTATGAGCGATAGCCGCAAGTTTTTGTATGCTATTGCGAAAGAAAGGAAGTTTTGTTATGTCAAACTATTCAAGAAAAAAGTCGTTCTGGACTTTAATGGGTGCGATGATACTTGTTGTTGCGTCAACTGCGCTTTTTGTATACAAATATTTTGAGGATAAGGAGCATGCCGAAAAGTGGAAAGACTATGAGGAGTGCGGTATACAGTAAATAACAGACAGCTTTAAAGGCACTGCTTGTTGTGAGCAGTGCCTTTGTATATCAACACAATTCATTGATGTAAAGTTTATCAAAATCGCTGAAAAAGCGTGCTTGCACTTGAAATGCGGTTTGAAATGTGATATAATAGTCGTAATGACCTGATGACAAACTTGTTCTAGGGAGGGACGTTATAATGCAGATAAGAGAATCAGCTGAAAATTATCTCGAAACGATACTTATTCTCAGCCAGCGCAAGGGCAAAGGCGAGGTAAGAAGCATAGATATAGTAAACGAACTTGAGTTTTCAAAGCCGAGCGTAAGTGTGGCAATGAAAAATCTCCGTGAGAACGGCTATATAACTGTCGACAAGGACGGTTATATTCGTTTGACAGACAAGGGCTTGGAGATAGCCGAGAAAATGTATGAGCGTCATACGTTGCTTTCACAGTGGCTCATAAAGCTTGGTGTTGACGAGAAAGTTGCAGTAGAGGACGCTTGCCGTATGGAACACGTTATCAGTGCGGAGTCCTTTGCGGCTATCAAAAAGCACACAGGTATGGCTTGATAAGATGATAATTGCCGTGGGTCTTCCTGCGGCATTTTTTTTATTGCAAACAAAAAAGGGAGAACAGCTTTGTGCCGTTCTCCTTTTTCTGTTATTTGAATTTGTCTTTGAGCTTGTCAAAGAATGTTTTGCGCTTTGCGTAGTTCTTTTCACCGAGGGACTTTTCGTAGTCACGGAGCTTTTCTTTCTGCTCTTTGGTCAGATTGCGTGGAACTTCAACTGTTACACGAACGTAGTGGTCGCCGTGGTCGTTTCTGTTGACCTTCTTTATGCCCTTTCCTCTCAGGCGGAACACTGTGCCTGTCTGTGTACCCTCCGGCACTGTGTATTTTACCTTGCCGTCAACTGTAGGAACTGTTATCTCGTCACCGAGAGTAGCCTGTGCATAAGTAAGCGGTATCTCTGTCCACACGTCATAGCCGTCACGCTCGAAAATAGGGTCAGGTCGAACTGTAATGTTGATGTGCAGGTCGCCGTTAGGACCTCCGTTTATACCGCAGTTGCCCTCACCGCCTACTCTAAGTGTCTGACCATCGTCGATGCCAGCAGGAACGTTTATCTCCTTTTCAGATACCTTCTTTACTCTGCCCTGACCGTTGCAGGTATGACAAGGGTTGTCGATTATCTGACCCTTACCGCCACAGCGACTGCAAGTCGTGGTCTGAGCGATGTTTCCGAAAGGCGTTCTCTGTGTTATCCTTACTGTACCAGTGCCGTGGCAGTCAGGACAGGTCTTAGGCGAAGAACCTGCGGCTGCGCCTGTGCCGTGACAGTCAGGACATTTTTCAGCTCTGTTTATGCGAATTTTCACGGTCTTGCCCTTGCAGGCTTCCATGAAGTCAAGAACAACGTTCGCCCTTATATCCTCGCCACGTCTTGGTGCGTTAGGGTTAGCAGAACGTCCGCCACCAAAGCCTCCGCCAAATCCACCGAAAATGGAATCGAAAATATCGCCCATATCGCCAAATCCGCCGAAGCCTCCTGCACCTGCTCCACCGCCTGCACCGTAGTTCGGGTCTACGCCTGCGTGACCAAACTGGTCATATCTTGCTCTTTTGTCTTTATCTGAAAGCACCTCGTAAGCTTCATTTACTTCCTTGAACTTCTCCTCGCACTCTTTGTCGCCAGGGTGAAGGTCAGGGTGATACTGCTTTGCAAGCTTACGGAATGCCTTTTTTAATTCATCGTCTGTGGCAGTTTTAGAAACGCCAAGCACTTCATAGTAATCTCTTTTTTCAGCCATATAAACGCCCATGCTCTGTAAGCTGCAGATCGTGAAAGTCTTGGGGCATGGGCTTGCCTCCTTTTTGTAAGTATAGTCCTTTCACGCTTTTCACACAGCCTTTTAATACGGCAATAGCCCCTGCTCGGAAAATCAGAGCAGAGGCAGCCGTTATGATTTATTCTGCGTCAGTAAACTCAGCGTCTATAACGTCGTCGCCACCGTTGTTTGAAGCGCCGCCGTTGCTGCCGCCATTTGCTCCGCCCATGTTGTTAGGGTCAAAGCCTGCGGCACCACCTGCTGCCTGCTGTGCCTGTGCAGCCTGCTGATATACCTTAGTTGCAACGCCCTGGAATGTTTCCTCAAGCTCCTTGTGCTTAGCCTTGATAGCCTCGATATCAGTACCCTTGAGGGCTTCCTTAAGAGCGTCTATCTTAGCCTGACAAGCTGACTTGTCAGCAGCGTCTACCTTGTCGCCGAACTCACCCAGTGACTTTTCAGCCTGGAAGCAAAGCTGATCAGCAGCGTTTCTTGCGTCAACGTCCTCTTTCTTCTTAGCGTCCTCTGCTGCATATGCCTCAGCTTCCTTGACAGCCTTATCTATATCGTCCTTAGACATATTTGTTGAAGAAGTGATCGTGATGTTCTGCTCCTTGCCTGTGCCAAGATCCTTAGCGGAAACGTGTACGATACCGTTAGCGTCGATATCGAATGTTACCTCGATCTGTGGAACGCCTCTTGGAGCTGGAGCGATTCCGTCAAGTCTGAACATACCGAGCTGTTTGTTGTCCTTTGCGAACTCACGCTCACCCTGAAGTACGTTGATATCAACGGCTGACTGATTATCAGCGGCAGTTGAGAATATCTGTGACTTCTTTGTAGGTATAGTTGTGTTTCTCTCGATGATCTTTGTGCAGATACCGCCCATTGTTTCAAGACCAAGTGACAGTGGAGTTACATCGAGGAGGAGCAGACCGTCCTTAACGTCGCCTGCGAGAACGCCGCCCTGATATGCAGCACCAAGTGCTACGCACTCATCTGGGTTGATGCCCTTGAATGGCTCTTTGCCAAGGAATTTCTTAACAGCTTCCTGAACGGCTGGTATTCTTGAAGAACCGCCGACCATAAGGACTTTCTGAAGCTCGTTAGCTGACAGACCTGAATCTGAAAGTGCCTGACGAACTGGTCCCATTGTTGACTCAACAAGGTCTGCTGTCATTTCGTTGAACTTAGCCTGTGTAAGTGTCATTTCAAGATGCTTTGGACCTGTAGCGTCTGCTGTGATGAATGGGAGAGAGATAGTTGATGATGCTGTAGAAGAAAGCTCTATCTTAGCCTTTTCAGCAGCTTCCTTGAGTCTCTGCATTGCCATTTTATCCCCTGAGAGGTCAACGCCCTCAGTCTTCTTGAACTCTGCGATCATCCAGTCGATAATTCTCTGGTCGAAGTCGTCGCCGCCCAGGTGGTTGTTACCTGCTGTGGCAAGAACTTCTGTAACACCGTCGCCCATTTCGATGATAGATACATCGAATGTACCGCCGCCAAGGTCGTAAACCATGACCTTCTGATCCTCTTCTTTATCAATACCGTAAGAAAGTGCAGCGGCTGTTGGCTCATTGATGATTCTCTTAACTGTCAGACCTGCGATCTGACCTGCGTCCTTAGTAGCCTGTCTTTGTGCGTCTGTGAAGTATGCAGGAACTGTGATAACAGCCTCTGTTACCTTTTCACCCAGATAAGCCTCAGCGTCAGCTTTCAGCTTCTGGAGTATCATAGCTGAGATCTCCTGTGGAGTGTAATCCTTGCCGCCCATGTGAGCCTTGTAGTCAGAGCCCATATGTCTCTTGATAGAAATTACAGTGTTGTCATAGTTTGTAACAGCCTGTCTTTTTGCTACCTGACCGATAAGTCTGTCGCCGTTCTTTGAAACGCCAACTACCGACGGAGTTGTTCTTGCACCCTCGCTGTTAGGGATAACAACGGCTTCGCCGCCCTCCATAACTGCTACACAAGAGTTTGTTGTACCTAAATCTATACCGATGATTTTGCTCATAAGATCAAGTCCTTTCAAAATTTACTTAATTTATATCAAGACCTTAAGTCCTGATGTCTTTGTTTATGGGTTTGCTACTATTACCATTGCGTGTCTTATGACCTTGCCGCCTATGGTGTAGCCGTTTTGAAGCACCTGCGCCACAATATTTTCACCGAGGTCAGGGTCGTCAACTGTGCTTACAGCCGTTGCAACGTTCGGGTCAAATTCCTTGCCCGCAAGCTCCATGACCTCAACGTTGAGTTTTTTAAGTGCGTCGCTGAACTGATTGAAGATCATTTCAACACCCTGTTTATAAACTGCGTCCTGAGTTTCTGTGCCTAACGCTCTTTCAAAGTTGTCAAACACCGGCAGGAAGCCGTTTATCACATTTCCCTTTGCTGTGTCTGTAAGCTCCAGTCTTTCCTTTGCGCTTCTTTTTCTGAAGTTATCATATTCAGCCATAAGTCTGAGATACTTGTCATTTGCTTCGGCAAGCTCTTTTTTCAGCTTTTCTGTTTCGCTCTCCTCCGCCTTTTTCTCTGTATCCTCAGTGGCATTTTCTGCGGTATCCGCCGCTTCTTTTACTTCTTCGCTTTCAGCAGAGGTGTTTTCCTCTTTTTCAAGCTCGGTGTCCTTTTCAGTTTCCTTACTCAATTTACGCCGCCTGCCTTTCTTTTTATTTATTTTCGTCATCTTCTTTGTTTTGCTCTTGTGGCTTTTCGGATATCATTTCCGATATCTTTCCTGTGAAATACTCGAGATATGGGATAAACTTCGCATAGTCGAGCCTCATAGGACCTATAAGCCCCAGCGCACCTGCTGTTTTGCCGTCCTTTGAGAACGGAGCTGTTATAATAGAGGAGTTGTGGATAACAAACCCGTCACGCTCAGGGGAGAACATAACGTGAAGCCCTGAGAACGTTTCGTCAATAAATCCTTTAAGCTCCTTCTGATTATCGAGAAAGCTTATTATCTCATTTTGGTTGAAGTCCTTGCAGGTGAGAAGATTACTCTGACCTTTGATAGACACGCTGCTCATTTCCTTTGTCATCTTCATTATCTCGGAAACAAGCGGTGAAAGGGTCATCATGTACGTTCCCATTGCTTCTGTGAGCTTTTCAAGATAAGCGTCCGAAAGACTGTCGATAGGCACGCCGTTGAGATTTTCCTTTACGAAGTTATCAAAAAACTCAAGCTGATCCTGACTGAGGTCGAACTCCAATCGGCAAACCTTATTCTTAATAGAGCCGTTGGACGTTATCATCAAAATAACGTACATTCTCTTTCCTGTAGGTATTACCTCTACCTTTGAGATAAGCGAGAACTTTGGCGTTGCGTTTGCGACAACCGCCGCACATTTCGTAAGATCCGCCAATGCCATTGAAGCCTTGTTCACAAGGTCTTCCTCTGTGACATATTCCTGCGGTATCATTGAATCCAGCATCTTCTTTTCATTTGCTGTAAGCTGGTTTTGCTCCATGAGCTGGTCAACATAAAGCCTGTAGCCCTTATATGTTGGTATTCTGCCTGCGGAGGTGTGTGGCTGTTCGAGATAGCCTTGCTTCTCAAGCTCTGCCATTTCATTTCTTATGGTCGCTGAGGACGCTTTGACGTGAGCCATTATCGCCTTTGAGCCTACAGGCTCGCCTGTTACGATATATTCATTGACTACCGCTGAAAGTATTTTCAGCTTGCGGTCGTCCATTTGCTCACCACCCGTTCTTCTTGTTAGCACTTATTGTATTTAAGTGTTAGCACTCTTTCTTCTCTGTCTCTTATACACATCTCCGAGCCCACGAGACTAGCGCTCATCTCGT
>OWJC01000694.1_pt1 | contig 14295 bp, 18 predicted proteins | sample 1732731 | NCBI WGS metagenome assembly OWJC01 (sample SAMN05065747, study PRJEB22554) | human gut metagenome | biome: ENVO:2100002; feature: ENVO:00000062; material: ENVO:00002003 | host: Homo sapiens | place: USA
GATATAAAACTTTGCCTTCATATTCAAATCCTCCATCGGAATGTTGTTGGTGTTTCCTGTGGCTATATGATAACATTTCCTAGTTATATTTTCTGTGACTGGATCACGTAAGACAGCCTTGTGCTATGGGAATGCCCCTCAGCTTCCCATGCCGAGGAGCACCAGCACGACCACCACCGCAATGGCGATGAGGCAGCCGCAGCCGCTTCCGTCTCCACCACTGCCGCCACCATTGTTGTGGCCGCCGCCACCGCCACCAGACGAACCGCCGAAGTTGCGGTTGAAAGCCGTCATGTATTGGGCATAGCCCGTGTCGCCTTTGCCGAAATAGCCGTAATCACCGTTTGCCATGGTGTTTTCCTCCGTCTGAAGTGTGTTTTGCTTCTTCTGAGGTCATTTTACCGGAAGAGGTATCCAATAAACCTCTCTTTCAGTATTTTTTGCCGTCTCATTCTTCCCCGATGCCCAGATACGCATCAATGTCCATGATACCCTCCCCGCTGACCTCCACCAGATCTTCAAAGGGCACCACGGTGTCGCCCACCTGCAGGGTGCGGAACACCGGATCGATGCGGTCTGCTTTTCCGGTCAGGGTGAGGTAGTTGCCCACTGCGGGAACCTCCGGGTGAGCGGTATCCTCCTTGAAGTACCGCACCGTGATGGTCATGCCCTTGGTGACCTGCATCAGCCGATCGGACAGAGCTGACATTTCTTCCTCGGTCAAAATGCGCTTGGTCACCCGCTCGGTGCGCTGCTTTTCTGCGGCAAGCTGCTCGTCGTAGCCCCGCAGCGGAGAGAAGGGCGAGAAGATCTTGGCACGGTTCTGAAGGGTCATGCGGGGGTGCTTGCGGAGGGATTCTTCGGTCTGGGGGCGTTCCATCTCTATGATGTCCCCGTACTTTTGGGCGGTCTCCAGCCCGATCTTGCTATTTTTGTAGTTTTCCATCTGAACCTCCCGCCGAATCTCCTGCACTGTGCCCGCCGATTTGTGCGTTGCGCTGGCGCATGGTAGCACCCTCTTCGTAGCTGCTGGCTTTCAGTACGGCATTTTTGCCGTACTTGTTCTTGATGCCCAGCATGGCTTGCTGGAGTTTTTTCTCCCTTTCCAGCTTCTTGGTGTCGGTGAAAAAGTCCACCTGATAGAAGCCCTCGTCCGGCGTGACCTTGTTGGCGTTGAGGGTGATGCGCCGCACCGTCAGTGCCGGGTCGGTGATGCGCTCAAACAGCTTTGCGCTTTCGTTGATGAGGGTGCTGCCCAGATTGGTGGGCGCATCAAACCGGATAGTGCCGTGAGCTGCCTTGGGGATGGTTCTGCCGTAGCGGTCGGTCTGGGTCAGACCACGATAACCGCCCTTGTCCACGTTCTCCCGGTCGTAGCCTATCTCCAAGGTGATGGATTCCGTCACCAACTTCTTTTCGGTGAGCCGGAACATCAGAATCTCTGCCATTTCCCGGACAATGAGTTTTGCTTTATCATACGGATAAGGAGTGGAAAGCACCTGTCCCTCGCTGATGCTGTTGGTGCTGGGCTTGTAGCTTTTGATCTCGGCCATACCGCAGGGTTCGTAGCCCCATGCATGGTCGATAAGGATTTCTGCGTCCACGCCAAAGATCTCATACAGACGATCTTCTCCATGGATGGAAAACCGTGCCAAGTCTCCCATGGTGTAGATGCCGTGGGCTTCCAGTCGCTTGACGGTGCCGGGACCGGTCATCCAGAAATCCGTCAAGGGGCGGTGGTTCCACAGCAGATACCGGTAAGACTGCTCGTCCAACTCCGCAATGCGGACACCATCCTTGTCCGCCGGGATATGCTTTGCCACAATGTCCATGGCCAGCTTTGCAAGGTAGAGGTTGGTGCCGATGCCTGCCGTTGCCGTGATGCCGGTGTTGTACAGCACCTCCCGCACCATGGTCATGGCAAGCTCGTGGGCGCTCATGTGGTAATAGGGCAGATAGCCCGTCACATCAATGAAAACCTCGTCAATGGAGTAGGGGTAGATATCCGCCGGGGACACATATTTGAGGTAAGTCTTGTAGATTTGGGTGGAAACGTCCAGATACCGCTGCATCCGGGGCGGTGCAACAATGTAGCTCAAGCCCAGTGCAGGGTCTGCGTTCAGGGCATTGGCATCAAAAGAGGTGCTGGCAAAGTGGTATTTTTCATCCTCTCCCCGGACCGCCTTTTTCTGCCGGATGGCAGTTTGCAGCCGCTGAGCGTTGACCTCTTTCACCCGCTGAACGGCTTCAAACAGCCGTGCTCTGCCGGGTATCTTGTAGGCCTTCAGGGAGGGCGACACCGCAAGGCAGATGGTCTTTTCGGTGCGGGATGCGTCTGCCACCACGAGATTGGTGGTCAGGGGGTCCAGATGGCGGTCTACGCACTCCACCGAGGCATAGAAACTTTTCAGGTCGATTGCCAGATAGGTGCGCTGCGCTGCCATACTTCAGCCCTCCTTTGTGAAAACCACAACTATTTATCTTATTATAATAAATCTTTACGCTGTTTTCAAGATGGAACGGCTATTTTATCTGTGATATAGACAACAAAAAAGAGTGGCAGCATTTCAAGCTGAAACGCTGTCACTCTGTAGGAACTGCGTAATGACTGACGATTATCCTTCTACTTTGACCGTAGCACGATCGCTCTTTGCGTTTCCATCCGCATCCAGCGTGATCTGCACAAAATGTTCCGGCTTATCATAATCCTTTGTCTCGCCGTCATCGGTATAGTATTCATAGGATGCACCATCGGGAGCATAGGCAAGCAGGCGCAGATCCGCAAAATCCACATCGGCAACGCTCTGGATCTTTTTGCCGTTCTTGGCAAGGGGCAGAAGGTGTCCCTTGCGCACATAGAACACCACTTCATCCAGCTCCACCGGAATGTAATGATGGCCTGCCGGCAGCACGCTGGTTTCCATGCGGTTGCTTTCGCTGCACTTTACCCGCACCTGCAGCATCTCCTCCGGCAGGTAAACATATCGGCCCCGGGCATTTTGCTCATATACCGGGGCGATCAACAGGCTTTCACCGATCATCACCTCATCCTCTACCCGGCGGGCAAAGTCATCCTCCGGGAAGGCGAAAGCCAACGGCATACAGTACATGCCGTCGTGCAGGGCAGCTTTCATGTACTCGCTGTAAATGTAGGGCAGCAGCAGGTAGCGCAGTTGTAAAATACCGGCAAAGGCGGCCTTGTTCTTAAAGCGGTAGGGTTCCTGCCGGCGGGTGCCGTTGGCAGAGTGGTTCCGCAGCAGCGGAGAGAAGATGCCCATGCCGTACCAGCGCAGCACCAAATCCTCCGTGGTATTGCTGCCAAAGCCGCCAATGTCGGGGCCTTCGTACAGGAAGCCGCACATATTCAGGGAGGGCATCATGTGCAGTGCAAGCAGAATGTGGCTCCACCAAGAATGGTTGTCGCCGGTCCAGATGCCGCCATACCGGTGCATCCCGATGCAGGCAGAACGGGAGTATATCAAAATGCGCTTGTCCGGCTCCAGCCGCTCGAAAGCCTCGCCTGCCGCACGGGTCATGTTATAACCAAAAAGATTATGTACCTTGTCGTGCCGCATACGCCCCTGTTTGGTGTTGTGGTAGAACAGCTTATAATCGTTTTCGTTGTTGGAAAGCCCTGCCACCATGCCGGTAAAAGCACCAAAGCTGGAAATATCCAGGTTTTGCTTGCTGTATTTCTCAATTTGAGCAAAGGTCTTTTTCAGTCTTTCCTCTGCGTAGAAGATAGCAGGCTCGTTCATATCATTCCAGAAGCCCTCGATCCCCTGATCCAGCAGAACTTTATATTGACTGCCAAACCAAGCACGGGCTTCCGGGTTGAGCATATCGGGGAAGTGTACCCGTCCCGGCCACACACCGGCTACAAAGGGGGTGCCATCCTGATTCGTGCAGAAGTAGCCGTTTTTCACGCCTTCCTCGTACACATCATATCCATCTTCGACCTTGACTGCTGCATCGATGATGGGGACAAGATGGATGCCCTGCGCTTTCATCTCGGCGGCAAAGTCCGCAAAGCGCGGGAAGCGCTGCGCATCCACCGTAAAGTCCTTGTAATGCTCCATGTAATCGATATCCAGAACCACAGCGTCCAGCGGCATATGATTGGCACGGTAATTTGCCACCACCTCGCGGACCTCGTCCTCGTTCATGTAGCTCCAGCGGCTCTGGGCGTTGCCAAAAGCCCATTTGGGCGGAATATAACTGCGCCCCACCAACTGGCGGAACTGGTGCACAATATCGGTCAGGCTCTCGCCCTCAATGATGTAGAGATCGTAATTTTCCTCGGCCACCGTGATGCGTAAGGTATCCAGGTCGGTGTAGCCGCAGTCAAAGGTCACCTTGCCCGGGTAGTCGATAAAAACGCCAAATGTATCCTTGCCGGACACGATCATAAAATTATAAGCACCGTACAGCGAGGATTTGCCCTCGGTATGGTTGCCGTCATCGGAGCATTTGCTTTCGTACACCCACCCGCGCTTGTTGATACCACGGACGTTTTCGCCAAGACCATACAGGACATCCTGCGGTTCCATGGCATAGGAGAAACCATCCGGCTCCTTGGTCAGATAGGGTATCGTTTCCATCATGGGCAAAAAAGAACCCACTACACTTTCGGTATCAAACGGTTGCCCGTATTGCTTTTTGTAAATCATAGCAAAACACCTCTCCTTTGTTTTTTGAATCGCATGCTGATCCTGTCGAGATAAAAATTTTCTTTAAATCCAAACGATGCAAAATCATCTCGCCCGATGCACCGCGAAACGAAACACCACCATTATGATAGATCGTCTCCCGCATGGCCTGAAATGCATTTTTTCCCAGCCTTACCGTATCGGAAGTGTAGATTTCATCTGTAAGCCTTCTATCGAATTTCATTTTCATCCTCGTAGGGTTTTGATTCTGCCGCGCACTTCAATTCTGGTATGTCTTTTATGGTCAACTGGCATACTGATTTTTGATCAAGCTTGTACAGCATAGCTAGTATAGTATACTTGCGCAGCATTTCGATTTCAAGCGCTAATTGGCATTGGCTGTGTAAAAAAGAGAGGCCAATCTGCGTAAAAATTTGCGCAAGTTGATCCCTGTACTTTTCCACGATCCGGCTATCCGTATAGACAGCCGCCCCTGCGATGCGATATACTCGGACCAGATCAACATTTTCAGGAGCGGGAGACCATTTTTGACGGTGTGCCTGCCCGACGTCAGGAAAAAGGGCAAGCCCTCCATCATAAATTATAGTAACAATTTATGATGCTTTGGGGAGGGGCTCGCCATGTTTTTAACTCTTTTGCAGTTTTTTGCCACAAAGTTTCTGTTTCTTGCGCTTCATCTGGAAAGCGGCAGCTTTCCCCGCCCGCTCAGCCCGCAGGAGGAGATCAAGACCTTTTCCGCTTTGCGGGAGGGCGACCCCTCCGCCCGGGAAAAGCTCATCCGTCATAACCTGCGCCTCGTGGCCCACATCGCCAAAAAATACTACGCTCTCCCCGGTGAGCAGGACGATTTGATCTCCATCGGCACCATCGGCCTGATGAAGGCCGTGGACACCTTCGACTCCACCCGCCGGGCCAGATTTTCGACTTACGCCAGCCGATGCATTGAGAATGCTATCCTCTCCCCAGCGCACTTTCAGATGGAAAAGAGAATCCACCTCTTTCACGCAACGACGCATCTACGTCAAAATGGATTTTTTGGAGCCGAGAGAGCGGTTCCTTTTTTCTGCTTCAGAGGGTGTCATGTGAGGGTTGTGGTCTAACCCCTCTATACATCTTACAGGTAAGTTTGGCAGGCCCCCGCACCACCGTAGAGGCGCAGGCGTTCTACCGTATGTACCACTCTTACGCCGACATCCCGAACCCATGGGACCGTCTGCGTTGGTGCCGCTATGGTCTTGACCTGCTGCAAAAAGAGGTTGCTGCCATGGTGGGCATGGAGGAATGGCTCTATCGGGATCTGGAAAGCGGCGCATTTCACCGCAGCTTCACGCCCGAACTTGCGGACAAGCTCGCCGCCCTTTACGGCATCCCGGTGGAGGATATTCTGGACGACTACACCCTGTTTCTGCACCGGGGCGGAGGATACCGGGAGGCAAAAGGCTGGAACCGTCAGCAGCTTGCCGACCATGCAAAGGTCAGCCGGACAAGCATCCGCTGCTGGGAAAGCGGGCAAAAGACCATCAGTCAGAAGTGCTTTTGCCATCTGGTGGAAAACCTTGGTTCCGATTTTCCATCTATGCTTCGCATGTGAGGTATGGTAATTTTTCACCGGTCAAACGAAAAAGCTCGTCTGCAAGCCACGATATGTGGCAGCGCAGACGGGCTTTCGTTATGGAATCATTCTGTTTCAATTATTCTGATATTCGCTCTGACTTACATGGCGTTCCGTAAAACACGCAGTCGTTCTTCAAACGTTGCTTTCCATGCCGGATGCTCGGAGAATACGGTGTGCTCCACCTGACGGACTTGGTTCAGTCCGATGTTCCGCACCGCTTCCACTGCAGCATCTTTTTGGCTCAGATGGCGTTTTCCCACGGTCAGACAGTTTGCGCCTTCTGGCGTGTCGTACTGCTGAAACGCCCGGTTGAAGTCCATCAGGTCATGCAGACGGATGGGCTGATTGGTTTCGTTGTCTACCAGCAGACCCCAATTTTCCCAATGACGGTCGGTATTACCCACCAGATAATCCAGAATGTTCATCATATAGTAGCCGGGAGCATCCAACTCTAAGATCTTATCCAGCGTGTTCCAATCATGGTTCGTGCAGTAGACGTCATAGGCTGCATAGGTCACAAGACTGTATCGCTGAGATGTCATGATTTTGCTGATAGAAACCGGCTCATTTTCAAACATCCCCTGCTCATACAGTACCTGATGGCAGTCAAAGCACCGGCAGATTTTGCTTGCCAGCACTTCACGTTCCACCGCTTCCCTGCCACCATCCTTGTAAAGATAGAAGCCATCCTCTTTTCGCACCCACGCCTTGGGGTACAAGCCGCCCGTAGACAGGTCATTTGCCAGAAGATGGGCGTTTGTCACCGTCATTTGGTGCCCCCGCAGCGCAATATCCACAAGCGCATTGCTTAAGGAGTGTGCAAAAAGGTTGATATCCTCGAATCGAATCTTCTCGTTTTCTTCTTTCACCCAGAACACATCCAGCAAAGACAGACAATGGTAGGATAATGCGATTTGTGCTCGTTCCCTGTCCGTAACACTCTGAGATGCACCGATACTGTTCAGGATTTCCTTGGCGTAAGTGCGATCCAACGTCAGCATCCGGGAGGCGCACCAATAGTAAAAGTTCGTTACATTATTGATGCGCTCGTCAAAATCATCCGATTCCACCAGAACCAGATCATAGGGCATGAAATCCTCGAGGCAGATCTTGCATTCCCCTGTCGTGCTGAGTTGTGCCACACAGCTTTCCCGGTGCATGATCTCGTAAAACATGATTTTCATCCCTCCCTGCGTTCTGTGTCTTGCTCTGTATTTATATTACCTTCTTTTTTCACGGGACGCAAGAGCTTTTACTTTTCAAAAAGCTTTTTCTGCTGCTCCATCAGGACGGTTTCGATACGCTCTTTCAGCAAAAGCATGAACCTCGGCCGTATCGACCCAGTAATTTGCCACGGAGATTCCCGGCAGCCGAGCCGCATTTGTGAAATTGCGCAGAACTTCACTGGAAACGGCTTCAGCCAGTGCCTCAAAGCAGCCATCATCCACCTTATACCAGAGATTTTTCTCCGCATCGAACCATTTTTCCTGATTTCCGCGCGAAGTCGTCACCACAACCCTGTCGTTGGTATGCAGCGTCAAATAATTTCCAGCCATTTGTGATCCTCCGCCATTCTTCCCTGCGTCTTTTCAACAAGCAGAACCGGGTCATATTCCGGAACGCCAACAGCATCCAGATAGTAATCCAAGCCCTTTCGTGTTTTCGGAATGCATCGGTCTGCCAGAAAGGCCAGGAAGTCTTCCCATGAGGGCGTTTCGTTCACACCAAACGCAGTATCCAGTATTTCGTCAACTTTGTTTTCGATGCAGATCTGCTCCGCTGTAAAATCTGCCAAAATCACGGTACACAACGTATCTCCGTCATAATACCGATATTCTTTCAGCTGATGTCCTTTCTGTTCTGCATTTCTGCGGAACAGTTCCGAGTCTGTTGATGCAAGCGGTCGGACGGTGATTTTTTCACCGTCAAAAGAAAGTTCTACCCGGTTATCTTTCTGGATTCCCATCGCACGAAGCCACACTGCCGGGAGATTGACCGAATACTTTTCTGCATTCTTTCCTGCTGTTCCCCCTGCTTTTCTTCTCATAATTTTCACGCTGCGACGATTCATGCACTTCACCTTCCCTTACAAAAAGAATACCATATTGGCCGCCAACAATCAATGATTTTTTTGTCAGCAAAATTCCAAAAACTTATGTAACACAAAAAGCCCCACGCTCAACACTGCCTCTGAATCTGACCGTCTCTGGTCAGAGCAGAAAAGCATATGTTGAGCGTGGGGCTTTGTTTATCGGCTCGGCTGCCAGCCGGGCTTTTGGTGTTCCTTGGGTTTGTAAGTTCCTTTGGTAGTATCGATCACCGCCTGCAGCAATTCGAGCTTCTGCCATGTGGGGCAGTTCAGACGGTCGATTTTTTCGATCACATAGTTGGCGTGGGCGGTTGCGACCCGTTTTCCGAGTTCGTCCCATCCCTCTTTCGTTTTAGGGTAATGTACCACCACTTCAATGGGGGGCACTCTTTCGCATGGCTCACTCACCTCCTATTACATCGCTATCACCTCATTTTTACGGGTTACTGGTTGTCCGCTATTCGCTGCGGTTTCCGCTCAGAACGTTCAGAGCCAGACTGACCAGCAAAGCCATATCAATGCGGAGCATTTCAGCCTTGCTGGCATAGCCCATAAAGCGTTCGATGTTCTACGGCGATTCGTTCGCAAGTGCGTTTTTCTGAATCGATGTGATCATTTTGATCACATCGATCAACCAATAAAGGCCTCCGAATCTCTTTCTTATTAGGAAAAGATTCAGAGGCCTCTGTTTTACAATTTTTCGGAATAGCGGCTTTCACCAGCAGCGTCATGGGACGGCCCAGTTCATCTTTCATTCCGGGAATCCTCAGCATCTCTGCAGAGGTTCGTTGTCATATTCGCTGGTATGGAGTGGTTTCACTGGCTGCATTGAACTTCTGATAACATCCAAAATAGTCTGATCCGCCGGGAGCCACGGAACGGAATCAAACTCCTCCTTCGTCAGCCACCGTGCAGCTTCCGCTTCTTTCAGAACAAGATCGCCGGAAACCACTTCACACCAGAAGCAGTCCATGGAAAGATGAAACGCCGGATAATCGTACTCGATTGTCCCAATTAAATCCCCCACGGTGATTTCCGTGTCCAGTTCTTCTTCGATTTCCCGCTTCAGAGCCTGCTGCGGGGTTTCGCCCGGCTCGATTTTGCCGCCCGGAAACTCCCATTGACCTTTGTAGTCACCATAGCCGCGGGCGGTAGCGTAGATTTTGCGTTTTGCCTGCATGGAATCGCAGATCACAGCGGCCACAACACGAATCGTTTTCATAACGTTCTCCTTTTGGATTCATTAGGCCGACCGTCAGAAGTCCCACCGACACGATAGAACACCCTGTTTCCTGCTTTTCTTGCAGTAAGCAGCCCCATCTCATGGAATTTCATCACAAACGTCCGAATGGTTGCATACGCAGCGTTTCGGAAATCCTTTTCCAGCTGCTTTGTGGTAAACTCCTCTGCACCATAAGCAGACAGAACATACTCCCAGAGCAGCCGTTCTTTTTCTGTGATTTTTCCTTCCGCAAGAGCAGTTTGATATACCTCAAGATCAGTTTTCGGCGGGACTGCATCCACCTGCAGGCGGTTATAGACCTCATTGCAGAAGTAGAACAGAAAGGGAGTCACATCCGTATAGCCGGAAATCAGAGCATTTCTCTCCACGCGTTCGTAGGCTTTGTAATATGCGCCCTTGTTTTCAGCGATGTATCGGGAAAGCGGCGTGAACAGTGCCGCAGGATAGCCCTGCTGAACAAGATACCAGAGGTGAAATAGCCGTGCAGTGCGTCCATTCCCGTCAAAATAGGGGTGGTAGTATGCAAAAGCAAAGTGCAGAATGGCAGCCTTATGCAGCTCATTGATGCCGTCATTGGCATTCGCAAAATCGACAAGACATTTCATGGCACCGGGAAGCCGCTCTGCCGGAAGTCCCGGTCTGGGTTCTTCACCGCCCACAATAAAAACCTCACCATGCCGATAAAAGTGGTTTGGCAGTAATCGATCTTCATCCGGGAGATAATCCCCTGTGCTGATCTGATATAGGTGATGCAGATTCTCCTCGGTGATCCTATTCTGACGATTCGCGATAAACTCCAGTCCGCGCTTCATACCATAGATGTGGGCTTCTTGTTCATCACGAGGGGCATAACCATCGAGGATATAACGGATACTGCTGCGGGTCGAGCGGATACTTTCAATTTGAAAAGTAGCATAAATTTCCTCGGTCATCGCCGACAAACCGAAGTTTTGTCCACTGACAGGGACAGAGAGCAACTGCTTCATACCATTTGTTGAAATTTGCGCGAGGTTCGGCAGGTAAAACAGCTTATTTCCAGAAAAATCAGTCAACGGCAGAGGCTGCGCAAAGTTTTGCCGCAGCAATTCGGCAAATTCTTTGACGCTGACAGTCGAGTACTTGTATTCCATCCGATTGAGTTCAAACAAATGCTTATCTGAAAGCATTTTGGCAAACTGTGCCCCATCCATTCTGTCCACCTCGCAGTTGATACTTATTGATACTACATAGTATCAATATATCGATTCTTTATAAAAAAGTCAACCGAAACAGGCCGAACCAACTTTTTTCCATACTTTCCGTCAAAATTCCCGTGGTTCCGTCACGGATCACATCTCCATCGGCTTATTCCCCACTTCGTCCAGATACGCATTCAAAAATTCCGCTGCAAGGCTGTTGGGACGGATGTTTTCTCTGGCTTCCTGTGGGGTGAACCACTTGCAGCGGTCCACTTCGTGGTTGATATGCAGCGCCTTTGCGGTTCTGACGAAAGCCGTAAAGTTGCACATCAGCGTGTTAGACGGCTCAAAAAACTTGGTACGGTTGAATCGGAGGTGCTCTACTTCCAACCCGGTTTCTTCCCGGACTTCCCGTACCACGGCGTGTTCTTCTGCCTCACCGCGGTTCACATATCCAGCCACCAGAATATAAGAGGGCTTGCCGTACTGCTGGATGAGCAGAATTTTCCCGGTTTCCTCATCCACAACAATCATGCTGACTGCCACATTGTACATCGGGAACCGGTATTGCTGGCATTTCGGGCAATAAGGCACAATGCCCTCTTCTTCCAGTTCTTTTTCAATCAATGCCGTACCGCATTCAAAGCAATGCTTCTGAATCATTTTTACACTCCAAACACTGTTTTCGTCAGCCGAATACCTGCGGCCGTCTTCATCGTATGTTCCATAAAGGTTCGGATTGCCTGCTGGTCGTACCCGCTTTCGGACGCATTGACGATATAATCCGCCTCAATCAGAATCTGATAGTCAATGCCGTCGATCTGCGCCGGACTATGGTGGTGCCCTACCAGATAGGCCACCCGGTCGATCTGTGCCGCTGTCATGCCGGTATCCGCCAAGAACTCCCGCACCAGCGGGGCACCCTCCTGCTCCTGATATTTACCATTGGTGTTGCCGTATTTTTTGCGGCAGAGCGGGCAGGCGATATCGTGGGTGATGGCCGCCACCTCCAGAATAAACTGCGTGTCTGCGTCCAGCCCCTCCAGCTCACCAATGGTTTTGGCATAGGTCCACACACAGCTCAGGTGCGTGATGTCATGGATATTCCCTTCGGAAAAGGCGATCATCTTTTCCATGATCTGTGCAATGGTCATCATTTGTTTTCACTCCCGTTTTTAATACTTAAATGTTCACCTTGATAAACGCGAACTTATTCTTCAAATCTTTTATGACACTTTGGACATTCTTTAGGGATCGGCCTATAACCAACAAGCGAGCAACCGCAATAAGGACATTTCATCATGGTGAGATGATATACAATACCACCAACAACAACCATTGCACCGATTAGCAGGCATAGGTTTACTCTGTACTCCTTTGCCGTCATTGCTCCTATTACTGCGAGCAATATTCCTATCATCAAAATGATCCAAGAAATGGCAGCCTGCTTTTGTGGGCTATTGTTTTTCATATAATCACACTCCTCTACAAATTCCGATTCATAAAATCCCCGTCAGCGCCACTGCAACCAGAAGGGACGGCAGCAGGTTTGCCACCTTGATGGTTCTTGGCCATACCAGATTGATGCCCACACAAAAAATCAGAATATTTCCTACCAGCGAGAGATTGTTCAGCACAGCGTCCGTCATAAAGCCGGACAGCACTACCGCAAGAGCCGTCATGGCACCTTGCAACACTGCCACCGGAATAAATGAAAACACGCAGCCCTTGCCCATGGAGGACGCCATGATGAGCACAATGATAAAGTCCAGAATCGCTTTTGCTACCAGCGTGGAATGGTCGCCGTAGATGCCATCCTGAATGGAGCCGATGACGGCCATGGCCCCGATGCTCACCGTCAGGGATGCCGACACGAAGCCGTTGACGAACTGGTTGTCGCCGTCACTGCCAGTCTTGTGTTTGAGCCACTCGCCAAAGCGTTCAAACTGTGCATCCAGATCAATAAGTTCACCCAGCAGCGCACCCAACGCCAGCGATAGAATCATGACCATAGAGCCACCGGTGCTCAAAGTTCCGTCTGGCCTAACCGTCAGTATCTTGGAGAGCGTTCCCGCCGCTCCCAGAAACACCACGGAAAAGCCCGTGGCTTTGATGATTGTATCCTGATAGCGCTCTTTCAGAAAGCGTTTGAACAGAATACCCAGCACACCGCCTATCACAATGGCCAGCGCATTGATGATCGTTCCCAATCCCCGCATTTTCGTTTTTCCCTTGCTTACTGATTCCTGTATTTGTTTAAGACTTCATCCGGGATATGACAGTAGCTGCAATCTTCCGGGTACCGCTCCAGATGATGCTGATGCTCCTCTGCACTCCGGACGTAATTCGTCAGCGGCAGCACTTCCACAACGATTTTATCCCGGTCCTTCCTGCTGTCAATAAAGGCTCTTGCTTCTTCCAGATGTCCGGGATTTGTGCTGTAAAGCCCCGTGCGATACTTTTTTCCAACATCAACGCCCTGTTTGTTCAGGCTGTACGGGTCGATGATTTCAAACAGATGCTCCATAAGCTCTGTAACACTGGTACATTTCTCATCAAAGACCACTTTAACGCACTCTGCGTATCCATCATACGGGCCGTCCAGCGTGTTTGTTGTTCCGTTGGCTCTCCCGGCTTCGGTCGTCCGTACACCGGGCACCGTGTCAAAAAAATGCTGGACGCCCCAAAGGCACCCGCCTGCAATGTATACCGTTTCCATACTCTTGACTTTCCTTCTTTTACTGGTACAGTTTGCATCCATGCTCTGTACTCCTTACGGTTTCCTTGCTAGCTGCAAATCGATCCATCATACCAACTCACAAAAAGTGCTTCCGCACCATTGCAGAGTAATTATCATATTGTTGAAAGCCATATCGCTCATAAAATTGGATCGTTTTAGGATCAGACGACATAACTTTCACATACAGAAGCTTTTGATAGAAACTCATGATCCGTTTCATCCGCTCATCTCCAATGTACTGTCCCTGATAAGCAGGGTCCACCAAAAGATAATGCAAAAATGCGACTGTTTCTCCATCATCAAGCGCGCGAACCAGCCCGACCAGCTTATCACCATCCCACGCAGAAATAACTCGTGTGGAATTGTGCATCGCATGGACAAGTTTTTCTGGATAATTGCCGGATTCCCAGTGAACGGATAAAAACAGTTTCTGCAATTCATCGGCCGTGAAATCTTTTGTTTATTTATACTCGATTTCCATGATGCACCCCTTTATAACTTCCACAAATGCGAAGTTGTCTTACTTCTTGTCATTGAAGTAGATGATAAAAGCACCCATTACTGCAATAGCAATGAGCAATCCAAACTCAACCCAATTACCTAAAAGTTCAAGTCCTACGACCGTACCTAAATAACCAACAATCAATGTAACGATTGCTGCCAAAATCGCTTTACCCATATAATCACACTCCTTTGTCAAATTCCGATTCATAATGTAAGAGTAAGGTCTATCCGGCCTTGCTCTTTTCCTTTAAAATGG
>OWJC01000709.1_pt1 | contig 14005 bp, 14 predicted proteins | sample 1732731 | NCBI WGS metagenome assembly OWJC01 (sample SAMN05065747, study PRJEB22554) | human gut metagenome | biome: ENVO:2100002; feature: ENVO:00000062; material: ENVO:00002003 | host: Homo sapiens | place: USA
TGTTCATCTCCGCCGGTCAGAAGCAGATGAACCAGCTGGACAGCACCGCTTCCGCCGATGTGAACACCGAAGGACTGGACTTCGTGGACAGCGATTCCCGCGTGGACCTGCTGGAGAACAAGGTCGTTCTGTGCGTGCCCGAGAATGGCGATAAGGGCATCGACAGCTTCGATTCTCTGGCCGAGCACCTCAAGGCCGGGGACATTCTGTTCTGCATGGGCAACAGCGATGTGCCCGTGGGCCAGTACACCCAGAAGATCCTTGCCTACTACGCTCTGGACGAGGAAGCACTGGCCGCAGCCGGTGTCATCACCTACGGCTCCAACGTCAAGGAGGTCACCACCCAGATCACCGAAGCCAGCGTGGATGCCGGTGTCGTGTACTGCACCGATGCCTACAGCGCAGGCCTGACCCCCGTGGATGAGGCCACCAAGGAGATGTGCGGTCAGGTCATCTATCCTGCCGCCGTGCTGAAGGCCGCCCCCAACGCCGAGGCTGCCAGAGAGTTTCTGGCCTATCTGCAGACCGACCGCGCCGCGACCGTGTTCGAGAGCGTGGGCTTCACCGCACTGTAAATCCGTTGTTTTTCAGAGCTTCCCCTCCGGGGGAAGCCTTTTTATTCGGAGGTATCATTTATGGACTGGTATCCCCTTTGGAACAGCCTGCGCATCGCCCTCGTCAGCTGCGCGGCGGTGTTCTTCCTTGGCATTTTTGCCGCCTACTATATTGCCAAGCTGCCGCGCACTGTCAAAGGCGCGCTGGACGTGGTGCTCACCCTGCCCATGGTGCTGCCGCCCACGGTGGTGGGCTATTTTCTACTGCTTTTGTTCGGCGCAAAGCGGCCGCTGGGTGCCTTTTTCATGGAGCATTTCGGCGTGAAGCTGGTCATGAACTGGTACAGTGCCATCTTTGCATCCATCGTGGTGGCCTTTCCGCTGATGTACCGCACGGCGCGCGGCGCGTTTGAAAGCTTTGACGAAACGCTGGCATGGTCGGCGCAAACGCTGGGCCAGTCGGGCGTGTGGATCTTCTGGCGGGTGCGGATGCCCTGCTGCCGTCAGGGCATTCTGGCAGGCACGGTACTGGCCTTTGCCCGCGCACTGGGCGAGTACGGTGCCACCAGCATGATCGCAGGCTACACCCCCGGCAAGACCGCCACCATTGCCACCACCGTGTACCAGCTGTGGCGCACTAACGACGAAGCCGGTGCCATGCGCTGGGTGCTGGTGGATATCGTGATCTCGGCAGTGGTGCTGCTGGCCGTGAATCTGCTGGAGAAAAAACAGAAAGCAGGTGGCCGCGCATGAGTCTTGAAGTGAACATTACCAAAAAGCTGGATGGCTTTATCCTTCACGCCAACTTTGCCGCGCGCAGCACCGCCACAGCCATTCTGGGCGCATCCGGCTGCGGCAAAAGCATGACCCTGCGCTGCATTGCCGGTATCGTAAAGCCGGATGCGGGCCGCATCGTACTGGACGGCCGGGTGCTGTTTGACAGCGCCCAGCACATCGACCTGCCGCCGCAGCAGCGCGGCGTGGGCCTGCTGTTCCAGAACTACGCACTGTTCCCCAACATGACCGTGGAGCAGAACGTGCTCTGCGGCCTGAAAGCCGAAAAAGACAAGGCCGCCCGCAAGGCCCGCTGCGCCGAAATGCTGCAGGCCATGCGGCTGGAATCCCTTGCCAAGCGCTACCCGGCCCAGCTTTCCGGCGGACAGCAGCAGCGCACCGCGCTGGCACGCATCCTTGTGGGCAGGCCCAAAATTCTGATGCTGGACGAGCCGTTCAGTGCGCTGGACAGCTACCTGCGCGAGGAAGTGGAGGGCGAAGTGGGCAGCCTGCTGGCCGGGTTTGGCGGCACGGCGCTGCTGGTCACCCACAACCGTGACGAAGCCTACCGCCTGTGCCGGGATATGATCGTGATGGATGGCGGGCAGGTGCTGCGCACCGGCGGCACCAAAGAGGTGTTTGCAGACCCGCAGAGCACCACCGCTGCACGGCTGACCGGCTGCAAGAACATTCTGTCCTGCACCCGCGTGGATGCCCACACCGTGCGCCTGACCGGCTGGGATGCGCCCCTTCACCTTGCCGCCGAGGTGCCGGAAACCTGCACCGCCGTGGGCATCCGCGCCCACGACTTTGCCCCCTGCGCACCAGCTGCGCCGAACGCTCTGCCGGTGCAGCTGAACTCCACCAGCGAGAATCCCTTTGACTGGAACCTGATCTTTACCGCGCCGGACGGCACCACCCGCCTGTGGTGGAAGGTGAGCAAGACGAACCTGACCGCTGCGTCGCCGGAGGCACCGGCGTTTCTGGGCACTGCACCGCAGAACATCATGCCGCTGGGGTGACGGACAGCACGCCGGGGATTTTCTTCAGCGCTTCCTGATCGGCCTTGTTCAGGTCCTTGACCGCGAACCGCAGTCGGATCATGCAGTGTGCCACGCTGGAAATGTTCTCGGTGCCGCCCACCAGCTGAACCACTTCCGCAGCAGGTTCTGCTTGGCCTGCTCGGTGGGCGCGAAGTTGTATTTTGCCAGCACGCCCACCGCCTGCCGGTTGAGCTCCTCCGGATAGGGGGAGTCCAGATCGTAGGTGCGCAGTCCGGCTTCCACATGGCCCACCGGGACGCGCAGGTAAAAGCAGGCCAGCGCTGCCGCACCTTATCCACAAGCTCACTATTATATGCGCCAAACTCGGAATTGTGCAGGTCGGAAAGCACCACCATCCGGCTGGGCCTGCGGTCTGCCCCGCAAACTCCGGCTGTGCAGGGCCGTTTTTCTGTGGTATACTGGTACTGGAAGCAGCCCGCCGCTGCGGGCACTTTTTTTGAAAAGCATTCACGCAAACTTCACAGCTTTTTTTTATTCTTGCTGTATGATATTCTGGTCAAGAAGTCTATTATTGAGGAAGGTGTCTGTATTATGGCTAAGATCCTGATCGTTGACGATGAGCCGCGTATCCGCGAGCTGATCCGCGAACATTTACAATATTCCGGTTATATCTGTGAAGAAGCCGCTGACGGAACAGCTGCGCTGACCCAGCTTTCCGGCGGAGCCTTCGATCTGGTCATTCTGGACCTGATGATGCCGTTCATGGACGGTATGACCTGCCTGCGGGAGATGCGCGCCCGCCACATCAACACGCCGGTCATCATCCTGACCGCCCGCGGCGAGGAATACGACAAGCTGGCCGGTCTGGAGAGCGGTGCCGACGACTACGTTGTCAAGCCCTTCTCTCCCCGTGAGCTGGTAGCCCGCGTCAAGGCCGTGCTGAACCGCACCATGCCCAAGCCCGCCGCTGCCTCCGACACCATGACCTTTGGTGAGCTGACCATCGACACGGCCAGCCACACGGTGCGCGTTTCCGGCGAGGAGGTAGCCCTGACCCCCAAGGAGTTCGACCTGCTGGTGTTCCTTGCTTCCAACAAAGGCATCGCCCTCAGCCGTGAAAAGATCCTGCAGAAGGTGTGGAACTACGACTACTTTGGCGAGGACCGCACCGTGGATACCCATGTCAAAATGCTGCGGGGCCATCTGGGCAAGTGCCGCAGCTACATTGCTACCGTGTGGGGCATCGGCTACAAATTCGACCCCGACGCAACGCGCTGATAAAGGAGCGGAGGATTCATGCGGCACCATCACTCCCCCGGCATCCGCGGCCAGCTGATGTGGTTTTTGTGTTGTATCTGTCTGTTCCTGCTGGCACTGGTGTGGTTTCTGTCCACCCAGCTGCTGGAACCGCTGTACACCAAGCACATTGAAAAACAGCTGACCACTCAGGCAGAAAGCATCACCGCCGAGCTGGACAAGGCTATTGCAAACGGCGAAGCCCTTTCGGCATGGTCTTTTGGCCATCTTACGGTCAACACCGCGTTTTTTGACCGGCTTGCCACCCAGCTGTACGCCAGCGGTTCGCTGAACAGCTTCTGTGTGGATATTTCCGATACCACCATGCGCACGATCTATAAGATCGAGAACCAGTCCTACTGCAACCTGCACGAAACGCTGCTCTCGGATTCCGCCAACAACGATATGATCGTTTCCACCGCTGTGGCCATGCGCAAGAAATGCCGCACCACCGGCGGCTTTGTGCAGACCCTGAATCCGCCGCGGCTCTCCGGCTCGGCACAGCTGCTGGTAGGGCGCAACACCTCCGGCGGCGAGTACACCGTTCTGGTCACTACCAGCCTTGTGCATGTGGCTGAAGCCGGCAAGGTGCTAAGCACCGTGCTGCCCATGGCAGCGGCGCTGATCTTTGCCTTTGCCATGACGGCGGCATGGCTGTTCAGTGAGTGGTTCACAAAGCCGCTGCGCCAGCTTTCCAGCGCTGCCCGCCAGATGGCCATGGGCAACTATGCCGTGCAGGTGGATACCCGCCGCAGCGATGAGCTGGGCGATCTGGCCCGGGACTTCAACCACATGGCAAGCGAGGTGCAGCATTCTTCGCAGATGCAGCGCGATCTGCTGGCCAACGTCTCCCACGACCTGCGCACCCCGCTGACCCTTATCAAGGGCTATGCCGAGACGGTGCGTGACATTACCGGCGACGACAAGGCCCACCGCGATGAGCAGATGAACATTATCGTGGACGAGACCGACCGCCTGACCGCACTGGTCTCCAGCGTGATGGAGCTGAGCAAGGTGACCAGCGGTGCCGACAAATGCGAGCGCGTGCACTTTGATATGGGCCAGCTGTGCGACGAGGTGAGCGAACGGTACGATGCCATCTGCGCCCAGAACGGCTGGCAGCTCCAGCTGGAGCTGCCGGACGAGGAACTGCCCGTTTACGCAGACCCCAACATGATGCAGCGCGCACTGCATAACCTGCTGGGCAACGCCATGCACCATATCGGCAAAGACGGCATCTTCATCCTGCGGGCCCAGCGCTGCACCGAGGGTGTGCGGATCGAGGTGGAGGACCACGGCCCCGGCATCTCTGCTGACGACCTGCCCTATATCTTTGATCGGTACTACCGCTCCCGTTCGGATGCCGGCAAGCAGGGCACCGGTCTGGGCCTTTCCATCACCAAGGCCATCTTCCAGCAGCACGGCTTCCGCTTTGGTGTGCAGAGTGCCATTGGCATGGGCACTACGTTCTGGTTCATCATGAACGACCTGCCCGCCAATGCAGCCGAGATGGCCGGGCAGGAATAATCAGGAATAATTTTAAAGCCGGGATGACCTTGTGGTCGTCCCGGCTTTTGCTTTTTCTATAGAGCATCGTTTCTGCCCGCAATGCTGCGGCCATTCCAAATGATTTACTGGCTGGAATCTGCTGTGCGATAAATTCCGAATGTATTATCCGGTGCGGGCATTTCCACCCGGGAGGCACGATCATTCACAGCCCACATCATCCAGCCCATTGCAGCCAGTGCCGCCAGAATGATGATCCATTTGACAAAATTCGGCAGTTTTTTCATAGAAGATCCTTCAAATCCGTTTTATACTTTATTTTATATTTTCCGCTTTTATTCCGGTCTGCAAAGCTTCCGTGCACATCTGAGCAGCTCTTCGGCCTGCTGGCTGTCCAGCTGCTTCACCCATGCACCGCGCGCTGCTGCGCCCTCGCCGGTGCTGCCCGCTTCGGCAAAGCTGGCAAGGTCCGAGTCGGTGCGGCTCTGCCAGGGCGAAAAGCCTTCCGGTGCAATGTGGGCTCCCAGACGGCAGTCCAGCACGGCAGTCTTTCCGGTGGGCCGCCACGGCCTGCCCAGAAACACCGTGCCCGCCGGGCAGTTGTCCGAGACAAAATCGCAATCCCAGAACACAAAGCCAAGGCCGTTCGCACCGCCGGACGGCGCTGTGACGTAGCTTGCAGGCAGGTGGTTGTTCACGGTGCGGATAGTGCACTGCTCAAACAGAGCGTCCGCGCCGCCAAAAATAAAATCGATATCTCCCGCGATCTCGCAGTGCCGGTAATACTGGGCCGTCGGGCGGCGGGGCGCAAAGCGGCCCGGGCCAAGGAAGCCATCCTTCTCCCGCTCCTTCTCCGGCAGAGGGGCGCAGAACAGCGTATCCTGATTGCTCAGCAGCCGCACATTCTCAAAGAGGGTGTGTGAGCAGTCCACATAAGCCGCCACGGCCTGCCCCACCTTTGCCCCGGGGCCGGCATCGTTTTCAATGGTCAGGTCCCGCACCCGCAGTTCTATCCCCCGGAAAAACGCGGTATAGCTGCGGAAGGTGTGGGTGGGCCTGCCGTCCGGGTGCGGCAGCCTGCCGCCGTCGCCCCACACGATGCGGGTGCTCTCCATGCCTGCGCCGATCAGGGTGATATCCTGTTTTTCGCACACCAGCTTTTCGCGGTAAACGCCCGGGCCAATGCGGATCTCTGCTGCGCAGGCATAAGGCACGGCCAGCACCGCTTCGGACACCGAAGCAAAATCGCCGCTGCCATCCTGCGCTACGGTTATGGTAAGCATGTTTCTGTCCTCCCGTTTTGTTTCTATGCTTCCATAGTATACCTTCTCCTCCGTCGAAAATCAACGAAGTTTGTATGAACATCAGACGCATTTTTCCAGCCGCAGCACCGCCGCCGTAATGTCGTCCGGCCTGCCGGTCTTCTGGGCGCGCACGCGGGCCGTTTCCACCAGCGTCTTTGCAACTTTTTCCGGCGCTTCTCCTGCCGCAGCGGAAAGCTCCAGCTGCTTTGCCACCCAGCCCGGACCGTCCACCAGCAGCCCGTCCGAGACCAGCACCGCATAATCGCCCACCGTCAAATGCACCATCCGGCTCTGGCCGTTCACTCCGCCCAGAATGCCCACCGGCAGGCTGGTGTCGCCCACAGCACGCACCCGCCCGCCGTGCACAAGGAAGCCCGGTGCCGCACCGGCCTTGAACAGCCTTGCCGTGCCGGTGTAAAGATCCACGCTGATGAGGTCCAGCGTGGCACCGCTCTCATCCTCACTTTTCAGGGCAAGGGCCACGTTGACCAGCCTTGCCGCCAGCTCTGCGGTAAAGCCCGCCTTGAGCAGCCGGGCCGTCAGCTCAGCGGCAAGGTTGCCATCCACGGCTGCAGGCCTGCCGGTGCCCATGCCGTCGCACAGGATCATCTGCGCTGCCGCCGGGCTGCAGAACTGCTGCACCGCATCGCCGGAAATACTGCCCCGCGCCGCCGCGCCCGCCATGCCGAACACGGCCCGCAGCACAGGCTTTTCGCTGAACAGCAGGGTGGTCATTCCCTTGCAGGAAAGCACCTGCGGCACTTCCAGCGTGCGGCGGCAGATGCGGCCCACCTCCCCGGCCAGCGCGGCCAGCTCCTGCGCCGAGAAGCGGGTGCGCGGCAGCGTGACCGCCGCATGGGTGCGGCCCAGATCATCCAGCGTGACGGCACACTCCTGCGGCGGAGTGCCAAGCTGCGCAAAAAAGTCCGCCACCCGGCCGGATTTATAGGGTTCCGGGTCGCCCGGACGGCCCAGCTGTTCTCCCAACACGCCCAGCGCTTCGGCCACGGCGCTGTACTGCTCGGTCAGGGCAGTGCGCATGGCTTCGGCATGAAGGCGGGCCTCCTTGCGGCTGCGGTACAGCGCAAAAGAGCGGTTTGCCGCTGCGCACAGTGCTGCCGGGTGGATGCACCGGGATAATTGTCCGGGCAATTGAGCCGTTTCCAGCCCGCCGCTGCTTTCCAGCAGAGGGCGCAGTGCTTCCATGCCCTCCAGCGTGGCGGCATACTCCTGCTTCCAGCAGGTATCCCGCCGTCCGCAGTTAAAACAAAGGGTATCATGTGTGTTATCAATTACCCAATGGAAATCCTCACGCCGGTGCGGCAGCGTTTCGTAGACATCGTTCACGGTCTCTGCCAGCGATGCAAGGCTCTGGGACACCTGTTCCAGCCGGGTGGCCGCTGCACTGTACTGCTGCGGCTGGGCCTGCCCTGCCTGCGGCTTTTCTTCCGGCTCCGGCACAAGCCATGCTGCGGGCATGGCCGCTACGGCCGTGATGCCGATGCAGACGTTCAGCAGATATTGGAACGCGCTCCCGGGCGGCTGCACACAGAGTGCACCGGTCACGCAGCCGCCCGCGTAGGCGGCTACCGTTTCCATGCGCCGTCCGGGTGCCAGCACTGCCGCTGCCACCGTGGCACAGGCAAGGCCGGATGCCGCAAAGCTGAGGGCCGGGTCTGCCGCGCACAGCGCAGTGCCCAGCACCGCGCAGGCCGCAAGCGCGGCTTTGACCTGCCCTTTGCTGCATAAATACAGTTCCAGCGCCGCGCAGACGATCACACCCGGCAGCAGCTGCCACAGCTGCACACTGCCCAGCGCCGCCGCTGCCGCCGCACCCACCAGAAGCATCCCGGCACCCGGCTTTTCGGGCGCGAACTGCCGCAGACAAAAGCCCATGGCTGCGGCCAGCAGGGCATCTGCCGCACTGTAAAGCACCAGCTCTGCCCCGCCGCCGCCAAAGGCAAAGCACAGCGCCACGCCCACCAGCGTGCCGCAGCCCGCCAGTGCCGCCGGGGTCAGTGTTCTGGCACCCATCCACCGCGCTGCCACTGCAGCACCCAGTGCGCACAGCATACAGACACTGCGCAGCGAGAGTGCCCCAAACCCGTGCAGCAGCACACCAAGCGCCGCACCCGCCGCACAGGGGGCAAAGCAGTCCTCTGCAAAGCCCAGCACAAAGCCCAGACCAAAAGGCATCAGTGCACCGTACAGAACGGCCCAGCCGCCTGCAAATCCCACTGCCACAGCCGCCAGCCTGCGCGCTGCCGGGCGCAGCTCTGCCCGCCGTGCCAGCGCTGCCCGCTGTCCATTCTGCCGCCCGACCGCTGCCAGACCCATCCGCTCTGTCATAAAAACTCCCCGCTTTCCGGCGGGGCGTTGTGGTTCTGTTCCCCGCGCTTTCTGCATATACTGTAGCGCGGGCGCGCGGCGATTTTTGGCGCGGTGCAGTGTTCTGCCGCAAACCGGCCCAAAGACGCAAAAAAGCCCTGCAGCGTTCAAAAATGCTGCAGAGCTTTGTGGTTTTATGGCAAAAATCAGCCGTTCAGCTTTTCAATTGCCGCTTTTACGCGGGCAAGGGTGGTTTCGCGGCCCATCATGCAGGCAAGGTCGGTGCCGCCGCCGGGGGTGCGCTGCTTGCCAGAAAGGGCAATGCCCAGCGGGTACAGCAGCCAGCCGTTCTTCTTGCCCAGCTCCTCAGCCTTGGCCTTGCAGGCATCGAAGACGGCATCGCGATTGCCAAAATCCAGTGCTTCGTCGCTGAGCACAGGCAGCAGGGCTTCCAGTGCCTCCTTGGCGGTCTCCGGGGTGGTCTTCTGCTTCTTGTTGGCGTACATGCTCACATCGTACTCGGGCATCGCATCAAAGAAATCCAGCTGCTCCGGGATCTCGCCCAGCACTTCGCAGCGGGGCTGCAGGTTTGCGCACAGCAGCTTCTTGTCGATGGAGGTGTGCACGGCCTTGTCGATCCACGGCTCCGCCTTCTTCTGGAACTCTTCCGGGGACAGGCGGCGGATATATTCCGCGTTGATGGCCCGCAGCTTGAGGGGATCGAAGATGGCCGGAGACTTGGAGATGCCGTCCGGAGACCAGATCTTGACCAGCTCCGGCAGGGAGAAGATCTCCTGCTCGGCATACTCGCCCTTGGGGCTCCAGCCCAGCAGGCAGATGTAGTTCAGCACGGCCTCGGTCAGGTAGCCCTTTGCCACCAGATCCTGATAGCTGGCATCGCCGTTGCGCTTGGAAAGCTTATTCTGTGCATCCTTCATGACCGGCGGGCAGTGGATGTAGGTGGGGATCTCCCAGCCGAACGCCTGATACAGCAGGTTGTACTTGGGGGTAGAGGACAGATACTCGCTGCCGCGGATCACGTGGGTGATGCCCATGAGGTGATCGTCCACCACATTGGCAAAGTTGTAGGTGGGCATGCCGTCGGTCTTGATGAGGATCTGGTCGTCCATCTCGCTGTTGTTCACCTCGATGTGGCCGTACACCACATCGTCAAAGCCGGTCACGCCCTCGCGGGGGATCTTCTGGCGGATAACATAGGGTTCCCCGGCAGCAAGACGCTTTTCCACTTCCTCCTTGGGCAGGTCGCGGCAGCAGCCGTCATAGTGGGTCATCTCACCGTTGGCGCGCTGCTCAGCATGCAGGGCCTCCAGACGCTCCTCGGTGCAGAAGCAATAGTATGCCTTGCCCTCTGCCACCAGCTGCTCGGCATACTGTTTGAACATGCCCATGCGCTCGCTCTGCACATAGGGGCCCACGGGGCCGCCGATGTCCGGGCCTTCGTCCCACAGCAGACCGGTCTCCCGCAGGGTGTTGTAGATGACATCCACAGCGCCCTCCACATAGCGGCCCTGGTCGGTATCCTCGATGCGCAGGATGAAGGTGCCATCCTCGTGCTTTGCCATCAGGTAGGTGTACAGGGCAGTGCGCAGGTTGCCAACGTGCATATAACCCGTGGGCGACGGCGCAAAACGGGTGCGGACTTTATTGCTCGGCATAGAAAAACGCTCCTTTATTCTCATGCAAAAAATTTGCGGATAGCTATGTTTTATTGTACTGATTCTGCGCAGTTTTGTCAATGCGGGATAATATCATGCATTCACAGCTTTGCTTTTTTTGTTCGCAATATGCTATACTTGATTCAACAAATCGAAACTTGTCGGGGCGAGTCCCCTCCATCTTGCTGCCGCAAGACCGTTCGGTCGCTTAAAAGCCCCACTGGGGCTTTCATTGTTCCGCTTCGCTCCACAAACGCGAATTTATATATAAAGGAGAATATTGATGAAACTATTTTTATGTTCGCACTTTTCAAGTGTAGGAAGTCTGATAAAGGAAGAAATTGAAAATAAAAAAGTCGCATTTATTCCAACAGCTTCGCTGCGTGAAGGCTACACCGGTTATGTCGGCTCGGCTCGAAAATTATTCAAAAAGTTGGGAGCAATCGTAACTGAAATTGATATTTCAACGGAGGCTTATTCAACGATACAGTCTGTTTTTGAAGATGCGGATGTGATATATTTTACCGGCGGAAATTCTTTTTTCCTTATAGACCAGCTCCGTAAAACGGGAACGGATGAGCTGTTGAAGAAAGAATTGGCAAAGGGAAAACTGATGATTGGTGAATCGGCAGGTGCGATTATATGCGCTCCACCCGGTGTTCGATGTCCGCCGCAGTCCCTGCTGCGTGGGCATCCTGCCGGAACTGTTCCGGCGGCGGCCCGGGGTAGTGCGTTCTCTTCATCCTACGCACAGCATCGCGGCCTGCGGCAGGGGCGCAGCAGAATATCTGGCAGGGGAACTGGAAAACAACACCCCCTGCACCCCCGGTGGCTGCTACGACCGTCTGCGGGCGGTCGGCGGAAAGATCCTGCTGCTGGGCGTCAGCCATGCCCGGAACACCTTCCTTCACAGCGTGGAGGAGGTGCTGAACGTCCCCAACCGGCTTACCGACAAGCCCTTGCAGCTCACTGTGGTGGATGAAGCCGGGGCAGAGCACACCGTTTATATGCGCCGCCACTACAATGCGCAGCAGCCCCACATCTCGGAGGATTTCGTCAAGCTGGAGCAGGCGTATCTGGACTGTGGCGCAGCGAAAAACACAAAATTTGGCGATGCTGCGTGCATCTTGTGCGACGCGAACGAGCTTTTTCGAGTGACGCGGCACGTCCTTGCCCCTGACCCGGAGGCGTTTGTCACCGAGCCGGTGATCCCGGCGCAGCGCTGGAAGGAGCTGTGCACGGAAACACGATAAGAGACAGGATCCCGACAAGAGAAAGAGGAGAACAGAATGCAGACATACAGCCGCAGACCCTCTGCTGTCAGCCGCTTTGAGCTTAGCGCAGCAGCACTTCATATCATTGCCATGGCACTGATGCTGATGGATCACCTCTGGGCGACCCTTCTGCCGGCGCAGGACTGGCTGACCTGTGCCGGGCGGCTGGCGTTTCCCATCTTTGCATTTATGGCGGTAGAAGGCTACTTTTACACCCGAACCATTCCAGTATGCCTGCTATGCCTTTTACCCTGTGCAGATGCTGGTGCTTGTGCTGGCGCTGAATTTCGTGAACCGATAGACATCGCCAGAAGCCCATGAACGTCTCCATGATCACTGTAGAAGCCGCCACCCTTCATCAAAGTGCAACAAATATTTGACATTTCTGCACGGCTGCGGTATGCTATGCAGTGGCAATAAAAAGAGAATCATCAGAATGCTGGAGGGGCCTTATGCTGAGAGGGTTCACACCCGACTCCCTGCACCTGATCCGGATAATACCGGCGTAGGAAATGCATTTCTGCTGCTTGATACAGTGGGCCGTTGGACTCGCTGGCAAGGGGGATGCTTTCCGGACGAAAAGCATCCCTTTTATTTTGCACAAACAAAAAAGAAGGAAAGACTATGAAAACTGAAAACTGCTGTACCGGCTGCAACCGTCCGGACCTGCCCTGGGCAGGCCGTGGCACGGAACTGCCCATTGCAGGCTGCCGCTTTACCCTGTACCCGATGTCGGATAAATACATCGAGATCATTCTGGGCGCGCTGGAAAAGACGGACACCTCCGCCGTGTGGAGCGAGACGGATGCCCTTTCGACGGTCTACCGCGGCAAGCTGCCCTATGTGGCAGACGCTGTACAGGCCCTGTTCCTGAATGCTTACCGCCCCGGCGTCCACATGGCGCTGGAAGGACAGTTCTCCAAGGGCTGCCCGGGGGACGTGTCCGGGGATACAGTGCTGAATCGTGAGGGCGAAGCCCCCAATGCAGAGCTGGTGAAGGACATCCACTTCCCGGTCCACTGCAAGCTGGCTCTGTATCCGCTGGGCGATGCCCAGTATATCGACGAGATCGCCAAGGTGTGGTATATGGCACAGGAGGAGGGCCTGAACCCCAAGACCATTCACTACGCTACCCGCATTGACGGCGACGTGCAGGATGTGTTCACCTACCTGACCCATGTGTGTGAGCTGATGGAGAATGCCCCGGCAGTCCACCACTATGTCCTGCACTTTACCATGAACTGCAACAGCCCGACGGAGGAAAACTAAAATGAATACGAAGAATTGGAAACTGAAAGATGTTCTGTTGATCGCCATCAGCGCCGTGCTGTTTGGCGTGGTCTACCTTGGCTGCACCTACATCGGCGGCGTCCTGTACGGGATGCTGACCCCGTTCGGCATGGCCTCTCTGGGCTATGAGCCGTTCTACGGCATCTACTTCATGGCAGGCGCATTCGGCATCTATGTCATGCGCAAGCCCGGCACCGGCCTCATCGCGGAGCTGCTGGCGGCTGTGCTGGAATGCCTGTACGGCAACTATTTCGGACCCATCATCATCCTGTCCGGTCTGGTGCAGGGCCTTGGCTTTGAGCTTATCATTGCGCTGAAACGCTACAAAAAGTTTGACCGGTTGACCATGATCCAAGGCGCAGTCATCTGCTCTGTCCTCACCCTGATCTACAACCTGTTCATCAGCGGCTACAGCAAGATCGCGGTTCCCGTGCTGGCCATCATGCTGGTGGTGCGGATCATCAGCGCCATCGTCTTTGATGGCTTCATCACCCCGATGCTGGCCGATGGCCTCGTCAAGGCAGGCGTCCTGAAGGGCTATGCTGTGGCACAGGGGCAGGACATGGATCTGGAGGACTAAGGAATGTCGGCTGATCTCGCGCTGGAGCTGGAAGATGTCGTGTTCCGCTATCAGGAAAAAGGCAGGCGCAACATTCTGGATCATACCAGCCTGACCATTCCGGCTGGGACGCTTACAGTCCTGATGGGCGGCAGCGGCTGCGGAAAAAGCACGCTGGCTGCGGTGGCCGCAGGACTCTACCCTGAGAACGGCGGCTTTTTGGAAAGCGGCATCATCCGGCTGTACGGGCAGGATCTAAAGACACTGGACCCCCAGAAGCGCGCCGCCTACCTGACGGTGCTGTTCCAGAATCCCGACTTGCAGTTCTGCATGAATACCCTGCGGGAGGAGATGCGCTTCTGTCTGGAAAACATCTGTATCCCTGCCGGGACTGTCTCTTATACACATCTGACGCTGCCGACGAATAGCCTTGTGTAGAT
>OWJC01000711.1_pt1 | contig 13980 bp, 9 predicted proteins | sample 1732731 | NCBI WGS metagenome assembly OWJC01 (sample SAMN05065747, study PRJEB22554) | human gut metagenome | biome: ENVO:2100002; feature: ENVO:00000062; material: ENVO:00002003 | host: Homo sapiens | place: USA
CCTTTCCGCCTTGTCAACAATAAGGTAATCGTTCCCGACGAGGCAGAAATAGAACGAAACCCGCGGTCGAGAAGCGCCAAATTACGAATTGCAGAAAAGAAATAGAAAGATATGGAAGAAGAAGTAGTAAATAAGAAAACAGAAGAGGGCAAGAAGAAAAACCGCACCTCGCTGAAGAGTATTCTGGGTGGAGACATTCTGGCTACCGATTTTTTCCGCCGTCAAACGAAGTTGCTGGTACTTATCATGGTATTCATCATCTTCTACATTCACAATCGTTATGCCAGTCAACAGCAACAGATCGAGATAGACCGGCTGAAAAAGGAATTGATAGACATTAAATACGACGCACTGACGCGCAGCTCGGAACTGATGGAGAAGAGCCGCCAGTCACGCATTGAAGATTATATATCAAATAAGGAAAGCGATTTGCAAACATCAACCCATCCTCCTTACCTTATTAAATAAGTGGAGAGTTGAGAATTGAGAGTTTTTAAAAGACAAAGACTGTGGCAGTTAATAAAAAGAACATAATGACCCGTTACTTCTTCGTCATCCTGTTGATGGCGTTGATAGGAATAGCTATTGTTGTAAAAGCAGGCATCACCATGTTTGCCGAACGACAATACTGGCAGGATGTGGCTGATCGTTTCGTAAAAGAGAATGTGACGGTGAAACCTAATCGTGGAAACATTATTTCTTCTGACGGTAAACTGATGGCCAGTTCGCTACCCGAGTACAGAATCTATATGGACTTTATGTCCGGCGAGAAGGACGAAAAACGCAGACGGAAAGATCAGGCACGCCGGGACTCCATCCTCAATGCCAATATGGATTCCATCTGTATCGGACTTCACAAGATATTCCCGGACAGGAGTGCAGCCCAATTCAAAGCACACCTCAAGAAAGGACGCCAGGCAAAAAGCCGTAATTATCTGATTTATCCGAAACGTATTTCCTATATACAATATAAAGAGGTAAAGAGACTGCCCGTCTTCTGTTTGAACCGGTATAAAGGCGGATTTAAAGAATTAGCATACAATCAGCGCAAGAAACCTTTCGGTTCACTGGCTGCCCGTACGCTGGGAGATGTGTATGCAGATACAGCCAAAGGAGCCAGAAATGGTATCGAACTTGCTTTCGACACTATCCTGAAAGGACGGGACGGACTGACGCACCGCCAAAAAGTGATGAACAAATACCTGAACATTGTCGATGTGCCGCCGGTTGACGGTTGCGATTTGATTAGTACCATCGACGTAGGCATGCAGGATATCTGCGAGAAAGCATTGGTAGACAAGCTGAAAGAGCTGAATGCCAGCGTAGGCGTGGTGGTATTGATGGAAGTAGCTACCGGAGAAGTGAAAGCAATCGTCAACATGATGCAAGGCAAGGACGGCGAGTATTACGAAATGCGTAACAATGCCATCAGTGATATGCTTGAGCCGGGGTCCACTTTCAAGACGGCTTCTATTATGGTAGCTCTCGAAGACGGCAAGATTACTCCGGACTATGTGGTAGACACCGGCAACGGACAGATGCCGATGTACGGACGTGTCATGAAAGACCACAACTGGCACCGTGGAGGATATGGGAAGCTGACTGTTACAGAAATTCTGGGAGTTTCGTCCAACGTCGGTACCTCTTATATTATAGATCATTTCTATGGTAGCAATCCACAGAAATTCGTAGACGGGTTAAAACGGATGAGTATCGACCAACCGCTCCACCTACAGATTTCAGGAGAAGGGAAGCCGAATATCCGTGGTCCGAAAGAACGTTATTTTGCAAAGACCACTTTGCCGTGGATGAGTATCGGATATGAGACACAGGTTCCACCAATCAATATTCTGACGTTCTACAACGGAATAGCCAATAATGGAGTCAGTGTACGTCCGAAATTTGTCAAAGCTGCCGTGAAAGACGGGGAAGTCGTGAAAGAATATCCGACAGAGGTTATCAATCCTAAGATTTGTTCGGATAAGACTTTGACACAAATTCGTGAAATACTGCGGAAAGTGGTTGGTGAAGGACTTGCCAAGCCTGCAGGGAGTAAGCAGTTCCACGTTTCAGGCAAAACGGGAACGGCGCAGATTTCACAGGGGGCAGCCGGATACAAAACGGGAAGAACGAATTACCTGGTTAGTTTCTGCGGATATTTTCCGTCAGAGGCACCTAAATATAGTATGATTGTCTCTATCCAGAAACCGGGCTTGCCGGCTTCGGGAGGTTTGATGGCAGGTAGTGTATTCAGCAAGATTGCGGAAAGAGTGTATGCCAAAGACCTGCGGTTGCCGCTTACCAATGCGATTGACACCAATTCCGTAGTCATTCCGAATGTAAAAGCCGGAGAGATGCGCGAAGCTCAACGGGTATTGGAGGAGCTGGAGATTAATATACAAGGTAAAGTTGCCGATTCAGGAAAAGAAGTGTGGGGGAATACGCACGTTGCTCCGCAAGCTGTGGTTCTTGAAAGCCGGAGCAATATGCAGAACTTTGTGCCGAGCGTGATAGGTATGGGAGCGAAAGACGCCGTATACTTGTTGGAAAGCAAAGGATTGAAGGTCAATCTGGTCGGGGTAGGCAAAGTGAAAAGCCAGTCGATAGCCAATGGAACCATCGTAAAGAAGGGACAGACGGTGACGCTGACGCTAAAGTAAAAATTAAAGATTAAAAATTAAATAGAGTGATGTTATTAAAGGAGTTACTGAAAGCGATCCAACCGGTAGAGGTAGCCGGAGATTCAGACATAGAAATCACCGGAGTCAATATTGACTCCCGTCTAGTGGAAGCCGGCCAACTGTTCATGGCAATGCGCGGCACACAAGCCGACGGCCACGCCTACATACCTGCTGCCATAGCGAAAGGAGCGACTGCTATCCTCTGCGAGGATATGCCGGAAGAACCTGTTGCGGGGATCACTTATATACAAGTCAAAGACAGTGAAGATGCGGTAGGAAAGATTGCTACTACTTTCTACGGCGACCCCACTTCCAAGATGGAACTGGTTGGTGTTACCGGAACGAACGGAAAAACAACAATCGCCACCTTATTATATAATACATTCCGTTATTTCGGATATAAGGTAGGGTTGATTTCTACCGTTTGCAATTATATCGACGATGAACCGCTCCCGACAGAGCATACCACGCCCGATCCCATCACGTTGAACCGTCTATTGGGACGAATGGCGGATGAAGGATGCAAATATGTTTTCATGGAAGTCAGTTCACACTCCATTGCACAGAAACGTATCAGTGGATTAAAGTATGCAGGAGGGATCTTTACCAATCTGACCCGCGACCATCTCGACTATCATAAAACAGTAGAGAATTATCTGAAAGCAAAGAAGAAGTTCTTTGACGATCTGCCGAAAAGCGCATTCAGCCTGACTAATCTGGACGATAAGAACGGACTGGTGATGACACAGAATACACGTTCTAAGGTCTATACTTATTCATTAAGAAGCCTTTGTGACTTTAAAGGGCGGGTATTGGAGTCTCATTTTGAAGGAATGTTGCTCGACTTCAACAACCACGAGTTGGCAGTTCAGTTTATCGGCAAGTTCAATGCTTCCAATTTGCTGGCAGTATTCGGGGCAGCCGTTCTGTTGGGTAAGAAAGAAGAAGAGGTGCTTGTGGCTCTTAGCACGCTTCATCCGGTAGCCGGACGTTTCGATGCGGTCCGTTCTCCACAGGGAGTTACAGCGATTGTAGATTATGCGCATACTCCGGATGCACTTATTAATGTATTGAATGCCATACATGGAGTACTTGAAGGAAAAGGGAAAGTGATTACAGTGGTGGGTGCCGGTGGCAACCGTGATAAGGGCAAACGTCCCATCATGGCAAAGGAAGCTGCCAAAGCCAGCGACCGCGTCATCATCACTTCAGACAATCCGCGCTTCGAAGAGCCGCAAGACATCATCAACGATATGCTCGCCGGACTGGATGCGGAGGATATGAAGAAAACACTAAGCATTGCCGACCGTAAAGAAGCGATTCGCACGGCTTGCATGCTGGCAGAAAAAGGAGATGTGATTCTCGTTGCCGGAAAAGGACACGAGAATTACCAGGAGATAAAAGGAGTAAAACATCATTTTGACGATAAAGAAGTACTCAAAGAAATTTTTAAATAATGAATAGATTGTGCTAATATGCCGACTGGTTCCGGTATTCATCCGGCAGAAGCGACATAGCAACACATCAATAAATTGGCAAATTATTTATGTTATATTATCTATTTGAATGGCTGCAAAAGCTCAATTTTCCAGGAGCGGGAATGTTCGGATATACTTCATTCCGTGCTTTGATGGCAGTGATCCTCGCGTTACTTATTTCAAGTATCTGGGGAGATAAGTTCATCAACCTACTCAAAAGGAAACAAATCACAGAAACGCAGCGTGATGCTAAAACGGACCCGTTCGGCGTCAACAAAGTAGGCGTGCCGAGCATGGGAGGTGTTATCATCATTGTAGCCATCCTGATTCCTTGTCTGTTGTTAGGCAAACTGCATAATATATATATGATACTGATGCTGATAACCACCGTATGGTTGGGATCGCTCGGCTTCGCAGACGACTATATCAAGATCTTTAAAAAAGACAAAGAAGGTTTGCATGGCAAGTTCAAGATTATCGGTCAGGTCGGTTTAGGTTTAATTGTCGGAATGACTTTGTATCTAAGCCCGGACGTAGTGATCCGTGAGAATATCGAAGTTCATAATCCGGGACAGGAGATGGAAGTGATACACGGAACCAATGATTTGAAATCGACCCAGACAACGATTCCTTTTTTCAAGAGCAATAACCTTGATTATGCCGATCTGGTTGCTTTCATGGGCGAGCATGCGCAAACAGCCGGATGGATTTTGTTCGTCATCGTCACAATCATCGTGGTTACCGCCGTATCAAACGGTGCCAACCTGAATGATGGTATGGACGGAATGGCGGCCGGAAACTCGGCCATTATCGGTGCAACGCTGGGGATATTGGCGTATGTATCGTCGCATATCGAATTCGCAGGCTATCTGAACATCATGTATATTCCGGGTTCGGAAGAACTGGTAATCTATATCTGTGCCTTCATCGGTGCGCTTATCGGTTTCTTATGGTACAATGCTTATCCGGCACAAGTATTTATGGGAGACACAGGCAGCCTCACCATTGGTGGTATTATCGCAGTGTTCGCCATCATCATCCACAAAGAGTTGTTGATACCGATTCTTTGCGGTGTATTCCTGGTAGAAAATCTGTCGGTAATCCTGCAACGGGCTTATTATAAGGCAGGAAAGCGGAAAGGTGTAAAGCAGCGTTTGTTCAAGCGCACACCGATTCACGATCATTTCCGTACTTCAATGAGTCTGATCGAGCCGGGATGTACGGTGAAATTCACCAAGCCCGACCAGCTGTTCCACGAATCAAAGATTACCGTCCGTTTCTGGATTGTAACGATTGTATTGGCGGCAATAACAATTATAACATTAAAAATAAGATAGAATGAAGGCACGGATTACACGGATTAACGCAGTGTTAACTGCATAATCCCTTAAAACCGTGAAATCCGCGTCATCCGTCCTTCATTAAAAATATAGAGAGCATTAACCCGATTATTAACTTTTAAAAGATGTGCGCAGCTAATAGATAAATCAATCGATTAGAAAACAAGGGCACATTATTGTAGATGAAAAGAATTGTAATTTTAGGAGCTGGCGAAAGCGGCGCAGGTGCAGCCGTACTCGCAAAAGTAAAAGGATTTGAGACGTTTGTTTCGGACATGTCCGCCATCAAGGACAAATATAAGGAACTTCTCGACAGCCATCAGATTGCCTGGGAAGAAGGACACCATACCGAAGAGCTCATTCTGAATGCCGACGAGGTTATCAAAAGCCCCGGTATCCCGAATGATGCCCCAATCATCCTGAAACTGAAAGCTCAAGGCACACCGGTGATCTCCGAGATTGAGTTTGCCGGACGCTATACTGATGCCAAAATGATCTGTATTACAGGTTCTAACGGAAAGACTACAACAACTTCCCTGATCTACCACATTTTCAAAAGCGCAGGTCTGAACGTAGGTTTGGCAGGCAACATCGGCAAAAGCCTTGCTTTGCAGGTAGCCGAAGATTACCATGATTATTATATTATCGAACTTAGCTCTTTCCAGCTGGATAATATGTATAACTTCCGTGCGAACATCGCCGTATTGATGAACATCACTCCGGACCATCTTGATCGCTACGACCACTGTATGCAGAATTACATCGACGCTAAATTCCGCATTACCCAAAACCAAACCCCGGACGATGCTTTCATCTTCTGGAATGACGACCCGATCATCAGACAAGAACTGGCGAAACATGGTCTGAAAGCTCACCTGTATCCTTTTGCCGCTGTAAAAGAAGACGGAGCGATCGCATACGTAGAAGACCACGAAGTGAAAATCACCGAACCGATTGCCTTCAACATGGAGCAGGAAGAACTGGCTCTGACAGGGCAACATAACTTATATAATTCTTTAGCCGCCGGTATCTCGGCAAACCTTGCCGGCATCGCCAAAGAAAACATCCGTAAAGCCCTCTCCGACTTTAAGGGAGTAGAGCATCGGTTGGAAAAGGTGGCACGTGTCCGCGGAATTGATTTCATCAACGACTCTAAAGCAACGAATGTCAACTCCTGCTGGTATGCCCTGCAAAGCATGACTACCAAAACGGTATTGATCCTCGGTGGTAAAGATAAAGGCAACGACTATACTGAAATTGAAGACCTGGTACGTGAAAAGTGTTCGGCACTGGTATACCTGGGACTTCACAACGAAAAACTTCACGAATTCTTCGATCGTTTCGGCCTGCCCGTAGCAGACGTACAAACCGGAATGAAGGATGCCGTAGAAGCTGCCTACAAACTGGCAAAGAAAGGTGAAACAGTATTATTAAGCCCTTGCTGCGCCTCTTTCGACCTCTTCAAAAGCTATGAAGACCGTGGCGACCAGTTTAAGGAATGTGTCCGCGCCCTTTAATTTCTAATTATTAATTTTTAATTGCTACAAGATTGGATTTATTAAAGAACATATTCAAAGGTGACAAGGTAATCTGGATTATCTTCCTCTGTCTCTGCCTCATCTCTATTATCGAGGTGTTCTCGGCAGCGTCGACACTGACTTACAAAAGTGGCGACCATTGGGGACCGATTACACAACACTCCATCATCCTGATGGTAGGTGCTGTGGTAGTAGTGTTTCTGCATAATGTTCCCTACAAATGGTTCCAGGTATTTCCGGTCTTTCTGTATCCGATTTCCCTGGTTCTATTGGCATTTGTCACGCTGATGGGTATCATCACAGGGGACCGTGTCAACGGGGCAGCCCGTTGGATGACCTTTATGGGATTACAGTTCCAGCCTTCGGAATTGGCAAAGATGGCGGTTATCATTGCCGTCTCATTCATCCTATCCAAAAGGCAGGACGAATACGGAGCCAACCCGAACGCCTTCAAATATATCATGATCCTCACCGGACTGGTATTCCTGCTTATCGCACCGGAAAACCTTTCGACAGCAATGCTGCTTTTCGGAGTAGTATGCATGATGATGTTTATCGGCCGGGTGTCAGCAAAAAAGCTATTCGGAATGTTAGGGATATTGGCACTTGTGGGCGGTGTTGCCGTAGGTATACTGATGGCTATTCCCGCCAAAACGCTGCATAACACTCCGGGACTTCACCGTTTCGAAACGTGGCAGAATCGTGTTTCCGGCTTCTTTGAGAAGGAGGAAGTGCCGGCTGCCAAATTTGATATTGACAAAGATGCACAGGTGGCGCATGCACGCATCGCCATTGCTACCAGCCACGTAGTCGGCAAAGGTCCGGGAAACTCGATACAACGTGACTTCCTTAGTCAGGCATTCTCCGATTTTATCTTTGCGATTGTGATTGAAGAAATGGGATTGATCGGAGGAATATTTGTGGTGTTCCTCTATCTATGGCTGCTAATGCGAGCCGGACGAATCGCACAGAAATGCGAGCGAACCTTCCCCGCCTTTCTCGTTATGGGCATTGCGTTGCTACTGGTGTCGCAAGCAATACTGAATATGATGGTTGCCGTCGGATTATTCCCCGTCACCGGCCAGCCTCTGCCTTTGGTCAGCAAAGGAGGTACAAGTACGTTAATCAACTGCGCTTATATCGGTATGATATTAAGTGTAAGCCGATATACCGCCTATCTAGAAGAACAAAAAGCGCACGATGCACAGATCCAACTGCAATTAGAGGCAGAGGCAGCTGCAAATTCCGAGGCACAGACTGCCGCCGAACCGACAGCACAGATTCTGAACAGCGATGCCAAGTTTGAAGATGAGCATGATATTGATAAACGGTAAGTGATGAACGATAAATGATGAACGGTGAGTAGTGAACGGTGAGTGGTGAACAGTAAACGTTGAGAAAGGACAGAAGAAAAACATTATGATGGAAAAAGAACTTAGAATTATTATCAGTGGTGGAGGAACAGGAGGGCATATCTTTCCTGCCGTCTCTATCGCAAACGCTATAATAGAGCTACGCCCCGACGCAGAAATTCTCTTTGTAGGTGCTGAAGGACGTATGGAAATGCAACGGGTTCCCGATGCAGGCTACCGTATTATCGGGCTTCCGATTGCCGGATTCGACCGCAAACGTTTATGGAAAAATATATCTGTATTGATTAAACTGATGCGCAGCCAGTGGAAAGCACGCAAAGTTATCAAGGACTTCCGCCCACAAGTGGCGGTAGGTGTAGGCGGATATGCAAGCGGCCCGACACTAAAGACTGCCGGAATGATGGGAGTACCGACATTAATCCAGGAACAAAACTCTTATGCCGGAGTGACCAATAAGCTCCTGGCACAGAAAGCAAAAGTGATTTGTGTAGCTTATGACGGAATGGAAAAGTTTTTCCCTGCCGACAAAATTATTATGACGGGGAATCCTGTCCGCCAAAACCTGACAAAGGATATGCCGTCTAAAGAAGAAGCATTGCGCTCCTTCAACTTACAGCCTGGCAAAAAAACGATTCTGATTGTAGGCGGCAGTCTGGGTGCACGTACCATCAACAATACGCTGACAGCCGGACTGGCAACCATCAAAGAAAATACGGACGTGCAATTCATCTGGCAAACGGGCAAATACTACTACCCGCAAGTGAAAGAAGCCGTGAAAGCTGCAGGTACACTTCCGAACTTATATGTAACGGATTTCATCAAAGACATGGCAGCCGCATACGCAGCAGCCGATCTTGTGATTTCCCGTGCGGGGGCAGGTTCCATTTCAGAGTTCTGCCTGTTACATAAACCTGTTATCTTAGTGCCTTCTCCCAATGTAGCGGAAGACCATCAGACTAAGAATGCCTTAGCATTGGTGAATAAGCAGGCAGCTATCTACGTCAAAGACAGTGAAGCGGAAACAACCTTGATGGATGTAGCATTATCCACCGTCAATGACGAACAGAAACTGAAAGAACTGAAAGAGAATATCGCCAAGCTGGCTTTGCCCGATTCTGCGAGAATCATCGCACAGGAGGTTATCAAACTGGCGGAAGTAAAGAGCTGATAAACAGAAGCAAAAAACAGATAAATAGATTATCGGATTGCACACAGGTTGAAGTAGCGGTATAGCTCCGGGATCAAACGACGTAATCCGTACTAAAATAAAAAACAGAAGAAATGAATATAGAAACGATAAAATCAGTCTATTTCGTAGGTGCCGGCGGCATCGGTATGAGTGCACTTGTACGCTACTTCCTCTTCAAAGGCAAGGTAGTGGCCGGTTACGACCGTACCCCTACTCCATTGACTGAAACCCTGATTGCCGAAGGCGCACAAATACATTATGAAGAAAACGTCGACCTGATTCCCGAAGCCTGCAAAGACAAGGAAAGCACGTTAGTCATATACACGCCCGCCGTTCCGCAGGAACATGAAGAAATCGTTTATTTCCGCAACAACGGATTCGAAATACAGAAACGCGCCCAAGTATTGGGAACGATTACCCATTCGAGCAAAGGTCTGTGCGTGGCAGGTACTCACGGAAAAACAACCACATCGACGATGACAGCCCATTTGCTCCATCAATCGCACGTGGAATGTACCGCTTTTCTCGGAGGAATCTCGAAGAACTACGGCACCAACCTGCTACTCTCTCAAACAAGCCCTTACACGGTGATTGAAGCAGATGAGTTCGACCGTTCTTTCCACTGGCTGTCGCCCTATATGACCGTAATTACATCTACCGACCCCGATCATCTGGACATCTACGGCACAGAACAAGCCTACCTGGAAAGTTTCGAGCATTATACCACGCTTATCCAACCGGGTGGCGCACTGATTATCCGCAAAGGCATCTCCCTGCAACCCAAAGTGCAGCCGGGCGTTCGTGTCTATACTTACTCACGCGACGAGGGTGACTTCCACGCAGAAAACATCCGCATCGGAAACGGAGAAATATTCATCGACTTTGTTGCCCCGGACACCCGTATCAACGATATTCAACTGGGAATTCCGGTTAGCATCAACATAGAAAACGGCGTAGCCGCCATGGCATTGGCACACCTTAACGGAGTGACCGATGAAGAAATAAAAAGAGGCATGGCAAGTTTCCGCGGAGTAGACCGCCGGTTCGACTTCAAGATCAAGAACGACCGTATCGTCTTTTTGAGTGACTATGCCCACCACCCCTCTGAAATCAAACAGAGCGTGTTGTCTATGCGCGAACTTTACAAAGACAAGAAGATTACAGCCATCTTCCAACCGCATCTCTATACCCGCACCCGCGACTTCTATCAAGATTTTGCCGATAGCCTGTCGCTACTCGACGAAGTGATTCTGGTAGACATCTATCCGGCACGTGAAGCACCGATTCCGGGCGTTACCAGCAAACTGATTTATGACAATCTCCGTCCGGGCATTGAAAAAAGTATGTGCAAAAAGGAAGATATACTGAACATTCTGAAAGATAAAAACATTGAAGTATTAATCACTTTGGGGGCTGGAGACATTGACAACTATGTCCCTGAAATAAAGGAACTATTAGAAACAAAAAAATTAAGAATTAAGAATGAAGAATGAAGAATCTCTATCCAGCGTATTGATGCGCAGCAATTCTTCATTCTTCATTCTTAATTCTTCATTAATAAAAAAACTATGGTAAAGAGAATCCTTCTATCCATCGTCATGCTGGTGCTTATAGCCTACCTCGCCGTAGCTATCACCGCATTCAACCGCAAGCCTGCCGACCAGACCTGCCGTGACATGGAATTGGTTATCAAGGATACCGCATACGCCGGCTTCATCACCAAAGAAGAGCTGAAAGGTATCCTTCAGCACAAAGGGATCTACCCCATCGGGAAGAAGATGGAGCGCATCTCTACCAAGTCACTGGAACGGGAACTAAGCAAACATCCGTTGATTGACGAAGCCGAGTGTTACAAAACACCCAGCGGCAAAGTATGCGTGGAAGTGACACAACGTATCCCTATTCTTCGGGTGATGAGCTCCAACGGTCAGAATTACTACCTTGACAACAAAGGAACCGTCATGCCACCGGATGCAAAATGCGTCGCTCACCGGGTAATTGTCACCGGAAACGTAGAAAAGTCGTTTGCAATGAAGGATTTATATAAGTTTGGTGTATTTTTGCATAATAATAAATTCTGGGACGCCCAGATAGAACAGATTCATGTGTTGCCCGACCAGAACATCGAATTGGTGCCGCGTGTGGGAGACCATCTCGTCTATCTCGGAAAACTGGAAAACTTTGAAGATAAACTGGCACGTTTGAAGGAGTTCTACAAGAAAGGGCTCAACCGGGTAGGCTGGAACAAATATTCGCGTATCAATCTCGAATTCAACAACCAGATTATCTGCACCAAACGAGAATAGATAATAAATGATAGTTGATAATTGATAGTTGACAGATGAGGAGTGAACAATCTTTTTTCAATCGTAAATTGTAAATCGTAAAATCGTAAATAAATATATATGGCAACAACAGAATTTATCGCCGCTATTGAACTTGGTTCATCGAAGATAACCGGTGTGGCCGGAAGAAAGAACAGTGACGGAAGTATGCAGGTATTAGCGTATGCCCAGGAAGACTCTTCTACGTTTATTCGTAAAGGAGTTATTTTCAATCTGGACAAAACAGCGCAAAGCCTGACCTCGATCATCAACAGACTGGAAGGTGAGTTGAAAAACTCAATTGCCAAGGTATATGTAGGCATCGGCGGACAATCACTCCGCACAGTCCGCAATGTAGTAAGCCGCGACCTGGAAGAAGAAGCCATCATATCCGAAGAACTTGTAAGCGCTATCGGTGATGAGAACATTGCCATCCCGGTGGTTGATATGGATATACTGGACGTAGCTCCGCAAGAATACAAGGTGGGCAATAATCTGCAAGCCAACCCGGTAGGTCTGGTAGGAAGCCACATCGAAGGACGTTTCCTCAACATCGTTGCCCGTGCTTCCGTACGCAAGAATCTGGAGCATTGCTTCCAGCAGGCAAAAATCGACATTGCCGACCAACTGATCGCCCCGCTAGTAACAGCCAATGCCGTACTGACAGAAAGCGAACGCCGTTCGGGTTGTGCACTGATCGACTTCGGAGCAGATACGACTACCATCTCTGTATATAAGAATAACATTCTCCGCTTCCTCACCGTATTACCTTTGGGAGGCAACAGCATCACGCGTGACATCACCACCCTGCAAATGGAGGAGGAAGAAGCCGAACGCCTGAAAAAAGCCTACGGTGACGCCCTCTACGAAGAAGACCCCGAACAAGAGGAAGAAGCTACCTGCAAACTGGAGGATGACAACCGTATCATCAAAGTGGCAGACCTTAATAATATCATCGAAGCCCGTGCCGAAGAAATCGTTGCCAACGTATGGAACCAGATTCAGCTATCCGGCTACGAAGACAAACTGCTGGCAGGACTTATCCTGACAGGAGGAGCCGCCAACCTGAAGAACTTGGACGAAACCTTGCGCAAACGCAGCAAGATAGAAAAGATACGGATGGCGAAACTTCCACGCAATACAGTCCATGCCCCCAACAATATACTAAAAAAAGACGGTTCACAGAACACATTGTTCGGTCTCCTGTTTGAAGGGAACCAAAACTGTTGCCTGACTGAAACCGCCCCGCAAGCTGCTGCTCCTGTACCGCCAGTCTCCAAACCGGAGCCGGAAGTGCATAGGACCGCAGATATGTTTGAAGACGATCAGGAGCTGAAGGAACAGGCCCGCCTCGCCCGCCTCAAGAAAGAGGAAGAAGAGCGTGAAGCCAAGTTAGCTGCCAAGGAAGCGGAAAAACTTCGCAAGCAAAAGGAAAAGGAAGAGAAAGAAAGACGGAAAAGAGAAGCCGGTCCGAGCTGGATTCAGCGCAAGATCGACTCGTTGACGAAAGAAATCTTCTCCGACGACGATATGAAGTGAGTTATGATTTATGAATTATGATTTATGAGTTGGCTGCGCGCTATATCATAAATCATAACTTATAAATCAAGATTCAAAAATCAGAGTTCAGAAACCAGAAATCATAAATCAGAAATCATATTATTATGGACGAGATAGTACAATTCGATTTCCCGACAGATTCACCGAAAATCATCAAAGTGATTGGTGTAGGTGGTGGTGGTGGTAACGCTGTAAACCACATGTACCGGGAAGGCATCCATGATGTAACGTTCGTTCTTTGCAACACGGACAACCAGGCATTGGCCGAATCACCTGTCCCGGTGAAACTGCAACTGGGCCGTAGCATCACGCAAGGGCTTGGAGCCGGCAACCGTCCCGAACGGGCACGCGACGCCGCTGAAGAAAGTATAGAAGATATCAAAGCACAACTGAACGACGGTACCAAGATGGTATTCATCACCGCCGGAATGGGAGGAGGAACCGGAACAGGAGCTGTCTCTTATACACATCTCCGAGCCCACGAGACTAGCGCTCAT
>OWJC01000727.1_pt1 | contig 13692 bp, 6 predicted proteins | sample 1732731 | NCBI WGS metagenome assembly OWJC01 (sample SAMN05065747, study PRJEB22554) | human gut metagenome | biome: ENVO:2100002; feature: ENVO:00000062; material: ENVO:00002003 | host: Homo sapiens | place: USA
GTTTGAATTTGCTGTGAATACATACTTTTGAATTTATCTGTATATTGATGGTTGTTCCAACGATAACATTATTATAAATATAATAATTATGTTCATAATAAATTTGTAATGCTTCCTGTTTTAATACAAGATTGTTCATTCTGCCTGCAATAATTTTCTCCTGAAAGCCGGAAGTTTCTGAAAGACTTTTATCTTTGCAACTATAATACATACGGCACTATGAAAAAAGTGATTCTGATTTTTGTGACAATCGTCCTTTCCGGTCTGCTTTATGCAAAAGATAATAAGAGTACCGATGCGTTACTTCGTGAGATTGATGGTATCATTAAAAACCGTCAGACCTATGGAGCGGAAAAGGAGGCGCGTATCGCTGACCTGAAGAAATTGTTGGCGGAGGCTACTTCCGATGAACAACGATATGGTTTTTGCGGACGTCTTTTCGATGAATACCGGGCTTATAATCTGGATTCGTCTTTTGTCTATGCTCAACGGAAAGAGGAACTGGCGCATCGCATGGATAAACTGGATTATCTGGATGATGCTGCCATGAATATGGCGGAAGTGATGGGAACTACCGGAATGTATAAAGAAGCGTTGGAACTATTGGGGCAGATTGATAAGAAAACGTTGCCCGATTATCTCTATGGTTACTATTATCATCTGTATCGCACTATTTACGGATTGATGGGAGATTATGCCGTTACGGAGAAAGTCAAGAAAGAGTATTATCGAATGACGGATCTGTATCGTGACTCTCTGCTGCAGGTCAACGCTTCCGACTCTTTGGGGCACGTATTGGTGATGGCGGATAAGTGTATCGTACATGCTCAATACGATGAAGCCATCCGTATGCTGATGGAATATTACAACAAACCTTCTTTGGATGACCATTCAAAAGCAATGCTTACTTATACTCTCTCCGAAGGTTACCGGTTGAAAGGCGACAAACAAGGGCAAAAACATTACCTGGCCCTTTCGGCTATTGCCGACCTGAAATCGGCAGTAAAGGAATATGTATCTTTGCGCAAACTCGCTTCCCTTGTCTACGATGAAGGGGATATTGACCGTGCCTACAATTACCTGAAATGCTCCTTAGAGGATGCCACTCTTTGTAATGCCCGCCTTCGTACGTTAGAAATCTCGCAAGTCTTTCCTATCATTGACCAGGCTTACCAATTGAAAACCAAACGGCAGCAGCAGGAGATGAAAGTATCATTGATTTGTATCAGTTTGCTTTCCGTATTTTTGTTGGTTGCCATTTTCTTCGTTTACAAGCAGATGAAAAAGGTTGCTGCCGCACGTCGCGAAGTGGTCGATACCAATACGTTGTTGCAAGAACTGAACGAAGAACTTCACGACTCTAATTCGCAACTGAAAGAGATGAACCATACGCTTTCGGAAGCCAACTATATCAAGGAGGAATATATCGGCCGATATATGGACCAATGCTCCACTTATCTCGACAAGATGGATTTATACCGTCGTTCTCTAAATAAAATTGCCGCTGCCGGAAGAGTGGAAGAACTATATAAAGCCATTAAATCTTCTCAATTCCTTGACGAAGAACTGAAAGAGTTTTATGCGAACTTCGACATGACTTTCCTGCAACTCTTCCCCAATTTTGTGGAGGAATTTAATGCGCTGCTCACAGAACCCATGCAACCCAAACCGGGAGAACTGTTGAACACCGAACTCCGTATCTTTGCCCTTATCCGGCTGGGGATTACGGACAGTACCAAGATAGCGCAGTTCCTCCGTTATTCCGTGACTACCATTTATAATTACCGGACCCGTGTCCGTAACAAAGCTTTGGGAGAAAGAGATGAATTTGAGACTAAAGTAATGCAAATAGGGAAGGTGGAAGAATAAGAAAATCACTACTTTTTTAGTCTGACTTCTATTTTATAACGTTCTTATATTTAGTGGTTTATGCTGTGAGACACTGTATAAATCACTATATTTTTGCTATCTGCTTTAAGAAGCAGTATGAAATGTGGATACTTTTGTTTCACGGTCATTTCAGCAATGACACAGAGAACGAAAACAAAAGTAACCCTAATATTAACTTTAAATTAATGTACATGAAACAGAGTATGAAGTCGAAAGGCTTTGAACGCCGCCTCTTATTAATAATGTGGGGCTTGTTCCTATCTCTTAGTGCATTCGCACAACAGATTTCAATAAAAGGACATGTAGTAGATGCCACGGGTGAACCGGTGATCGGTGCCAGTGTGGTGGAAGGACGTACAACGAATGGTACGATAACCGATGTAGACGGTAATTTCTCATTAAGCGTTCCGGCTAACAGCACGCTGACTATCTCTTTTGTCGGCTATAAAACGCAGACTGTTCCGGTGAACGGGAAAAACTCGTTGAAAGTAACCTTGCAGGAAGATACGGAAGTATTGGACGAAGTTGTTGTAGTAGGTTACGGAACGATGAAAAAGAGCGATTTGACTGGTGCCGTATCTTCTGTCGGAGTGAAGGACATCAAAGACTCTCCGGTAGCTAATATCGGTCAGGCAATGCAGGGAAAAGTATCCGGCGTGCAGATAATCGATGCCGGTAAGCCGGGTGATAATGTCACCATTAAAATCCGTGGTTTGGGTACGATCAATAACAGTAACCCGCTGATTGTCATTGACGGAATTCCTACCGACTTGGGATTGTCTTCCTTGAATATGGCTGATGTGGAACGGGTAGACGTATTGAAAGATGCTTCGGCAACAGCTATCTATGGTTCGCGTGGTGCCAACGGTGTGGTGATGATTACCAGCAAACGTGGTGCCGAAGGTGCCGGAAAAGTAACGGTAAACGCAAACTGGGCTATTCAGAACGCTACTAAAGTGCCCGATATGCTGAATGCTGCGCAATATGCCGCTTTGAGCAATGATATGCTGTCTAATAATGATGATAATACAAACCCTTATTGGGCAGACCCTTCTTTATTGGGAACAGGAACGAACTGGCTGGATGAGATGCTACGTACGGGAGTGAAACAAAGCTATTCGGTTAGCTATTCCGGTGGTACGGAAAAGGCACATTACTATGTATCCGGCGGTTTCCTCGACCAGTCCGGTATCGTGGAAAGCGTTAATTACCGTCGTTTCAATTTCCAGGCAAATAGTGATGCCCAGGTCAATAAATGGTTGAAGTTCACTACTAATCTGACATTCAGTACGGACGTGAAAGAAGGAGGAAGTTATAGCATCGGAGATGCGATGAAAGCACTCCCCACCCAGCCGGTGAAGAATGAAGACGGTAGCTGGAGCGGTCCCGGACAGGAAGCGCAATGGTATGGAAGTGTCCGCAATCCGATCGGTACGTTGTATATGATGACGAACGAGACAAAAGGATATAACTTTCTGGCAAACATCACCGGAGAGATTGCCTTTACCAAATGGCTGAAGTTGAAAAGCACCTTCGGTTATGACGCCAAATTTTGGTTTGTCGACAACTTTACTCCGGCTTACGACTGGAAACCGAATCCGGTAGAAGAATCTTCCCGCTATAAGAGTGACAACAAATCATTTACCTACCTGTGGGATAATTATTTTGTATTCGACCATACTTTCGCCCAAAAACATCGTGTAGGTGTGATGGCAGGTTCTTCCGCCCAGTGGAACAACTATGATTACTTGAATGCTCAAAAGAATATCTTCATGTTTGATAATATCCATGAAATGGACAACGGCGAGAAGATGTACAGTATCGGTGGCAGCCAGAGCGACTGGGCACTGCTTTCTCTGATGGCACGTCTCAACTATTCTTACGAAGATAAATACCTGCTTACAGCCACTGTGCGCCGTGACGGTTCCTCCCGCTTCGGTAAGAACAACCGTTGGGGAACATTCCCTTCCGTTTCTCTGGCATGGCGTATTTCGCAGGAAGAATGGTTTCCGAAAGACAATTCTCCGGTGAATGACCTCAAACTGCGTATCGGATACGGTGTGACCGGTAATCAGGAAATCGGTAACTACGGCTTTGTGGCTTCCTATAATACAGGAGTCTATCCTTTCGGCAACAACAACTCCACCGCTTTGGTATCTACCACCCTTTCCAATCCGAATATTCATTGGGAAGAAGTACGCCAGACCAACTTCGGTGTGGATATGAGCCTGTTCAATTCACGTGTCAACCTTTCGCTGGATGCCTACATCAAGAAGACGGCAGACATGTTGGTGAAAGCTTCCATCCCTATCACCTCCGGTTTTGAAGATACTACTGAAACCTTTACCAATGCCGGCAAAATGCGCAACAAAGGAGTGGAAATGACCCTGCGCACCATCAACCTGAAAGGTCTTTTCTCTTGGGAATCTGCTTTAACGGCTACCTATAACAAGAATGAAATTCTGGACCTGAACAGCGAAACTCCGATGTTTATCAATCAGATGGGTAACTCATACGTGACTATGCTTAGAGCCGGTTATCCGATCAATGTATTCTACGGATACGTGACCGACGGACTTTTCCAAAACTGGGAGGAAGTAAACCGCCACGCCACCCAACCGGGAGCAGCTCCGGGGGATATCCGTTTCAGGGATTTGAATAACGATGGAGTCATCAACGATGAAGACCGTACCGTTATCGGTAACCCGAATCCGAACTGGTTCTTCTCTTTAAGCAATAATTTCTCTTATAAGGGATGGGAACTCTCCGTTTTCCTGCAAGGTGTATCGGGAAACAAGATTTATAACGCCAACAATGTTGACAACGAAGGAATGGCAGCCGCTTACAACCAAACCACAGCGGTATTGAACCGCTGGACGGGTGAAGGAACCAGCAACTCTATGCCCCGCGCCATTTGGGGAGACCCGAACCAGAACTGCCGTGTATCCGACAGATTTGTGGAAAACGGTTCCTATCTCCGTCTGAAGAATATCACGCTTTCGTATACACTGCCCAAAAAGTGGATGCAAAAGATTCAACTGGAAAATGCCCGCATCTCTTTCTCTTGCGAGAATGTGGCAACTATCACCGGATATTCCGGCTTCGACCCGGAAGTGGATATTAATGGCATCGACAGCAGCCGTTACCCGATTTCACGTACTTTCAGTATGGGCTTGAACTTTAACTTTTAAATCAGGAGAAAGAATATGAAAAAGATAATAACTTTGGTATTTATGTCTGCCATGCTGGCATTGACATCGTGCAACGATTTCTTGGATAAATATCCTAAATATGGCGTCGATCCCGAATCGGAAGTGACGAATGAGATTGCTGTGGCACTGACTACTGCCTGCTACAAGACTCTTCAGTCATCTAATATGTATAACCAGCGTATTTGGAGCCTCGACATCATTGCAGGCAACAGTGAAGTAGGAGCCGGAGGAGGTACTGACGGTTTGGAGACTGTTCAGGCTTCCAATTTCATTGCCCAGAGCGATAACGGCTTTGCCTTGTATGTATGGCGTTCTCCGTGGGTTGGGATCGGACGTTGCAACATCGTGCTTTCCAATTTGCCTTCAGCATCTGTCTCCAATGAGATAAAGACCCGTTGCATGGGTGAGGCTTATTTCCTGCGTGCACATTATTATTATATTCTGGTTCGTTTGTACGGAGGGGTGCCTTTACGCTTGGAGCCGTTTGAACCGGGAGAATCTGCGGATATTGCCCGTAATACGGTAGATGAGGTATATGCTCAAATTCTTTCCGACTGCAAAAATGCAGTGAATATGCTTCCTCCGAAAAGCAGTTATGGAGATGCTGACAGGGGACGTGCCTGCAAAGAGGCTGCAATGGCGATGCTGGCGGATATTTACCTGACACTGGCTCCCAATCATCGTGACTATTATAATGAAGTAGTGACCTTGTGCAATAACATTGCTGCAATGGGATATGATCTGACTCAATGCAATTATGCCGATAACTTTAATGCGACGATCAATAATGGTGCGGAATCTCTCTTCGAAGTGCAATACTCCGGTAGTACGGAATATGACTTTTGGGGCGGCGATAATCAAGCGTCCTGGTTGTCTACTTTCATGGGACCACGTAATTCGGGTATGGTAGCCGGTGCTTATGGATGGAACCTGCCTACGGAAGAGTTTGTCAAGCAATACGAAGACGGTGATTTGCGGAAAGACATCACTGTGTTGTATCAGGGTTGTCCTGCTTTTGACGGTATGGAATACAGACGTTCCTGGTCGAATACGGGTTATAACGTACGTAAGTTCCTTGTATCGAAAACCGTCTCTCCGGAGTATAATACCAACCCCAACAACTTTGTAGTATACCGTTATGCGGATGTCTTACTGAAGAAAGCGGAAGCCTTGAATGAGCAGGGACATCCGGATCAGGCTGCCGAACCGATGAATATCGTTCGTAAGCGTGCCGGGCTGACAGAGCTGCCGACCACTCTGACGCAGACCGAAATGAGAGAAAAGATTATTCATGAACGTCGGATGGAACTTGCTTTTGAGGGACATCGCTGGTTCGATATGATCCGGGTTGATAATGGAAATTATGCATTGACATTCCTGAAATCTATCGGTAAGAATAATGTGACCAAAGAACGTCTCCTGTTGCCTATTCCGCAGACGGAGATGGACTCCAATCACCTGATGACTCAAAATCCCGGTTATTAATCCGTTTTATAATCATTCATTTAGACAAATAATATGATGAAGAAATATATATATCAGTTGTTATGCTCTCTTTTCATCGGTGCAACGATGGTTGCCTGTGCCGAGGATTATATGGAGACAGATAAAGGACATGATACCCTCACCCTTTCGGTGAATCAGCAGGAGTTGGTGTTGAACGAAAAGAACCATAGCCAGGAAGCATTGGCGCTTTCATGGACTACCGGTACGAATTATGGAAGCGGTAACCGTATCTCTTATACGCTGGAACTGGCGAAAGCTGGAACGGACTTTGCGAATCCTTATTCGGTGGATTTGGGTACGGGAACGTATCAATGGACTAAGAAAGTGGAAGAACTCAACCAATTCTTGAATACGCAGTTCGGTATCGGCTATGCCGTGAAAGCGGAGTTGGAAGCACGTATCACAGCGGTTGTTGCCGGAATGGAAGATCAGAAACAGATTGCGACGACTGCCTTTACAGTGACTACCTACCAGCCGGTTACTACCACGCTTTACCTGATTGGTGATGCTGCTCCGAGCGAATGGAGCGCCGATAACGCAACGGCAATGGAACGTACGGATAACGGACAATTTACATGGACAGGAAAGCTGAATACCGGATCGTTTAAGTTTATAACGACCTTAGGAGAATTCCTGCCGTCGTACAACCGCGATGCTACTGCCGAAGAAGGATTCAAACTGACCTACCGTACATCGGGTGACCAACCGGACGAACAGTTCACAATCAGTAAAGAAGCAACTTATATCGTAAAAGCAAACCTGCTCGACTTGACGTTGACACTTACCGAAACAGAAGATATTGGCTGGAGATATGAAGAATTTTTCATTGTCGGTTCGTTTACGGGTAACAATGGTTGGGGATTTGAAGCACTGTCTAAAGATGCTGTCCAAATGGATCTGTTCCATTATGGAGCCGTGATTCCCTGGAAGGCAGACGGAGAATTTAAATTCGCTTCTGTGACAGATTTCGGTCAGGCGGATGCTTTCTTCCATCCTACCATGGCTAATGCTCCGTACACTTCGACATCCGTAGTGCTTGGAGGTGACGATAATAAATGGCAGATGAAGGAAGCCGAATGTGGCAAGCCTTATAAAGTATGGTTCTACACAGGAAAAGGAAAAGAAAAGATGCTGATGCGTCCGTTCACTCCTTACGAAGGACTGTATCTGGTGGGTGAGGCAACTCCGAACGGATGGGATTTAGGCAATGCTACTCCGATGACTAAGAGTGCCGACAGTCCTTATATCTTTACCTGGAGCGGCACGCTGAAGGCAGGTGAGATGAAGATATCCTGCGATAAGCAGTCAGACTGGAACGGGGATTGGTTTATGGCGGATAAGAGCAACAAGGCTCCGACGGGGGAAGTAGAGACGGCATTGTTCGTTGCTAAGTCGGATGCGGAGTTGAACAGTATGTATCCGGATACAGATTTGGGTAGTTTGGATTATAAATGGAATATTCAGGAAGCCGGTTCTTATCGGATTACGATTGACCAGTTGAAAGAGACGATTTCGATTGTGAAACAATAAAACAAGAATTCAAGATGAAGAAAATAATATATTGGGTGGCTGCTTTTCTGTGTATGGCTTGCAGTGACGATCATGGGTCGAACCAAGAGAATGGAGGAGCTTCGGGCAGTGTCACCGAAGTGACTCCGGTAACATCGGATTTAAGTGTGGACCTGTCTACGGATAAGGCTTTCTATAAACCGGGGGAGAAAGTGGTATTTACAGCAGAAGATGCGTTGCCTGCCGGAACTAAAGTTCGCTATCGTCTTTTAGGGGAGGTTGTCGGAGAAGAGTCGGTAAATGGTACGAGCTGGATATGGCAACCGCCTACTACTGATTTCAAAGGATATATGGCGGAACTGTATCGTCAGGAGAATGGTACGGATGTAATTGTCGGTACGATTGCGGTAGATGTATCCAGTGATCCGGCACGTTTTCCGCGTTATGGTTTTGTCGCTGATTTCAGTCGGGAGAAGACAGCCGAAAAGACACAGGAAGAGATGGCGTATCTGAATCGTCATCACATCAATTGGGTACAGTTTCAGGACTGGCATAATAAACATCACTGGCCGTTGGGCGGTACACGTACGCAGTTGGACGAAGTATATATGGACATCGCTAACCGGGAGGTTTATACAAGTTCTGTGAAGAATTACATTGAAGCGCAGCATCGTTTCGGTATGAAGTCTATGTTTTACAATCTTTGTTTTGGGGCGTTGAAGGATGCCGCTGCGGACGGGGTGAAGGAGGAATGGTATTTGTTTAAGGATGCTTCTCACACTACTAAAGACAGTCATGATCTGCCGGGCGGATGGAAAAGTAATATTTATCTGGTAGATCCTTCTAATAAGGAATGGCAGAAATATTTGAACGAAAGGAATGATGATGTATATGCGAACTTTGCCTTCGACGGCTATCAGATAGACCAGTTGGGACGACGCAGCACGCTTTACAATTACAACGGTATTCCGGTCAATCTGCGTGAGGGATATGCTTCTTTTATTGAAGCGACGAAGCAGGCTCATCCGGACAAGAGTTTGGTGATGAATGCGGTCAGCCGTTACGGTGCCCGTCAGATAGGGGAGACAGGTAAAGTTGATTTCTTCTATAATGAGGTGTGGGCGGATGAGGCTGATTTTACCAATCTGAAAGCCATTCTTTATGAAAATGGAGTCTATGGCAATTATCAGTTGAATACGGTTTTTGCAGCTTATATGAATTATAATAAAGCGGATAACCGGGGAGAATTTAATACGCCGGGTATTCTGCTGACGGATGCTGTCATGTTTGCTTTGGGTGGTTCGCACCTTGAGTTGGGAGGCGATCACATGTTGTGCAAAGAGTACTTTCCGAATGAGAACCTGACAATGAGCGAAGAATTGAAAACAGCGATGGTTCGTTATTATGATTTCCTGACTTCTTATCAAAACCTGCTTCGTGACGGTGGTACAGAGAATAGTGTTTCCATGAATTGTACCAATGGCGAAATGAGATTGAATAGTTGGCCTCCTCAACAGGGATCGGTTACTACTTATGCCAAGCAGGTAGGTGGCAAGCAAGTGATACATCTTCTTAATTTCTCGCAAGCGAACAGCCTTAGCTGGAGAGATGTGGACGGTACGATGCCGGAACCGGCTTTGATTACAAAAGCGGCTTTGCAAATGAATCTGTCGGCAAAGGTGAATAAGCTGTGGGTAGCGTCGCCGGATGTACACGGAGGGGCTTTGCAGGAATTGGCCTTTACACAGGAGAATGGAGTTGTCTCTTTCACATTGCCTTCCCTGAAATATTGGACGATGATTGTGGCTGAATAAAGTGGCTGCTACAGAATAACTAAAATGATAGGTATGATGATTAGATATAGATTATGGGTGTGGGTGTTGTGTCTGATGTTTCCAACATGGGTTTGGGCGGAAAATGAGATACGTACGTGCACTTCTTTTACACAACAAGGACGTCAGGTGACTTTTCACCTGACGGACAGTGCCGCCTTGCAATTGCAACTTTGCAGCTCTTCCGTCGTGAAAATCTGGTTCTCACCCGACGGGCAATTGCAACGAAGAAATGCTTCGTTTGCAGTGATTAATGAAGAACTGGAAGAGGTAGGAACTATTCATGTGGATGAACAGGCGGCCTGTTATGAGATATTTACTCCGAAGTTGCGTATCCGGGTGAATAAATCTCCGATGAGTCTTCAGATATTCGATAAATATCAGAAACTTCTGTTTAGTGATTATGCCGATAAAGGCCATGTCAGTGAAGGAACGAAGAAAGTGGAATATAAAGTGCTTCGTCGTGACGAGCACTTCTTCGGACTTGGTGAGAAAGCGGGAAAGATGGATCGTCGTGGCGAGTCTTATAAGATGTGGAATAGTGACAAACCTTGTTATAGTGTGGTAGAAGATCCTCTTTACAAGAGTATTCCTTTCTTTATGAGCAATTACCGGTATGGTATTTTCCTTGATAACACCTATAAGACGGAATTCAAATTCGGAACAGAGAGCCGTGATTATTACAGCTTTGAAGCTCCGAACGGGGAAATGGTATATTACTTTATCTTCGGTAAAGACTATAAAGAAATCATCAGCCAATACGTCGGACTGACTGGAAAACCTATCATGCCGCCGAAATGGGCGTTGGGTTTTGCTCAATGCCGCGGTCTGTTGACAAGTGAAAAGCTAAGTCGTGAGATAGCCGAAGGCTACCGGAAACGGGGAATACCTTGTGATATTATCTATCAGGATATCGGCTGGACAGAATATTTGCAGGATTTCGAATGGCGCAAAGGAAACTATGAAAACCCCAAAAAGATGCTTTCGGATTTGAAAGAGATGGGTTTTAAGGTAGTCGTATCTCAAGACCCGGTAATTGCACAAGCCAACAAAAAACAATGGGAAGAAGCAGACCGTCTGGGCTATTTTGTAAAGGACAATACGAACGGTAAAAGCTACGATATGCCCTGGCCGTGGGGTGGGAACTGCGGAGTGGTGGACTTTACCTTGCCTACCGTAGCCGACTGGTGGGGAACTTATCAGCAGAAACCTATTGACGATGGTGTCTCCGGCTTCTGGACAGACATGGGCGAACCTGCTTGGAGTAACGAGGAGCAGACGGAACGCCTGGTGATGAAGCACCATCTCGGTATGCACGATGAAATCCATAACGTCTATGGTCTGACCTGGGACAAAGTGGTAAAGGAGCAATTTGAAAAGAGGAATCCGGACCGTCGTGTTTTCCAGATGACTCGTGCTGCTTATGCCGGCTTGCAACGTTATACGTTTGGCTGGACGGGTGATAGCGGAAACGGAGACGACGTACTGCAAGGTTGGGGACAATTAGCCAATCAGATTCCTGTAATGCTTTCCGCCGGATTGGGATTAATCCCATTTTCTTCCTGTGATATCACCGGTTACTGTGGGGATATTGAGGATTATCCGGCTATGGCGGAACTCTATACCCGTTGGATTCAATTCGGAGCATTTAATCCTTTGAGTCGTATCCACCATGAGGGAGATAACCCGGTGGAACCGTGGCTTTTCGGGCCGGAAGCGGAAAAGAACGCGAAAGCGGCTATCGAGCTGAAATATCGTTTGTTGCCGTATATCTACACTTACGCCCGAGAAGCGTATGATACAGGATTGCCTATCATGCGGCCTCTGTTTCTGGAATATCCAATGGATATGGAAACTTTCTCCACGGATGCCCAATTCCTGTTCGGTCGTGAATTGTTGGTAGCTCCTGTGGTGAAGAAAGGTGCTCGCACAAAGAACGTGTATCTTCCCGAAGGCACATGGATAGACTACAACAACAAGCAGACGGTCTACACCGGAGAGCAATGGACTACCGTTGACGCTCCCTTGTCTTCTATTCCCATGTTTGTGAAGCAAGGTTCCATCATCCCCACCATGCCGGTGATGAACTACACCCATGAGAAACCGGTATATCCACTTACTTTTGAAATCTTTCCCGCCCAGGAAGGTGCACAAGCAGCCTTTACTCTTTACGAAGATGAAGGAGAAGACTTAGGATATCAGCGTGATGAATTTGTCAAAACACCGATTATTTGCAGCACTCTGGCAAATGGATATGAACTGACCGTCTCTGCCCGTGAAGGAAAAGGATACACTGTTCCCGGTCCGAGAAATCTGTTGTTCCGTATTTATTCTGCGAAAGCTCCGAAAGAGATAACTGTCAAAGGAAAGAAGATAAAGCAAACTAAACCGGAACGTTTGGAAGAAAATCTGGAGAATAACACTGAAACTGTAGCGTGGAGTTGGGATAAGGAAACAGGTGTCTGTAGTGTGAGAATACCTGATAAAGGTGTTGATGAACAGTTGATGATTACTTTTAAATAAACAGGGAGCTGTTGGCAAGCTAATATTCAGAGTTTTTCTTTCGTTTTATATGGATAATGTGTAGATTCGCACGAAACTCATATCAGAAATGTGTAAGTTATCACATTTCTGATATCAAAAGTGTGATTCATTATGAGAAGCTTTTCCAACCCGCTTACCTGATTCGCTATTCAATGCTGAATTTGAAACAAGATGGTAATTTGATTAATATCCCCCTGTTTTTGGCGGATAAGACAAAAGAGCTATTGAAGGATAAAAGTTGAAAGAGCCTTCTGAAGGAATCAGTAGCCTCTTAAAAAACGATGATTCTTAAAAAAGGAATATTTAATCATTGGAAGAAGGACGTGAATTGCAGTTTGGTAAAGAAAAGCAGGAAAATGTCCTGCATTTGTAATTACGCGATTCTCTATTTCGGCTGTTTCGAAAATATGCCAATCAAGCTGCGATAGATTTTTGATTATTTTTGTTATTTGGAGAGCAGATGCCCGAATAACTAATCATTTTATTATTTTTTCCTTTCCGATATATTATGGTAAACTAGAGATAAAAATGTTTCTTAATAGTCCATTTTTATCTTCTTCACCGGGGAACGATAGCTTCCTCGGTGAGGAACAAGTCGATGCACACCGAGGAACACTTCGTTGGTTTTAAAGCAATGAGCGGTTTCTGAATAGAGAAAGATGCATATCCTGTTTGCTTTTATGCAATATTAGGCATCCTTTTGTATGCTCATGCGTTTATTTATGCAGTTTATTTTCCGGTTCGTTATTTTCTAATTGGCCATTTCCTTGTATAATATTAAAAATAGAACATTGAAAGTATATATTATCAAGTCGATAAGCAGTTGTCTATTTAAATAAAATAAATTCCTATTACCCTTTTCAAGAAAGTATAATGATTAAGTAATATAGTATTAAAATATTGATTGACAATTGCCTATGTTTGCAACGTTATTTTAAATGGAAATCTAATACACAATAAAGTTGTTATGAGAAAATCAACAAGGATAATTTATTTAAAGATGGTTGCACTAGCTATGGTCACTACATTTTCCACTCTGAATGGTAACATATCTGCCAATACACTTCAGAAAGAACTCCATTCGGGATGGAGGTTTAAACAAGCTCGTCTTTCTAACTGGTATCCTGCTACAGTTCCGGGAGTAGTACACACCTGTCTCTTATACACATCTCCGAGCCCACGAGACTAGCGCTCATCTC
>OWJC01000744.1_pt1 | contig 13413 bp, 10 predicted proteins | sample 1732731 | NCBI WGS metagenome assembly OWJC01 (sample SAMN05065747, study PRJEB22554) | human gut metagenome | biome: ENVO:2100002; feature: ENVO:00000062; material: ENVO:00002003 | host: Homo sapiens | place: USA
GGGCTACAAGCACTATGCCGACGATGTGGTGGACGCTTTCTGCCGCAAGTCTATTGAAAACGGCATCGACATCATCCGCATTTTCGACGCGCTGAACGATGTACGGAACCTGGAACAGGCCATCAAGTCCACCCGGAAGTACGGCGGCGAGGTGGAGGCCACCATGAGCTACACCGTCTCCCCCATCCACAACGAGGACTACTTCGTGAAGCTGGCCAAGACGCTGGAGGAAATGGGCGCCAGCGCCATCTGCGTCAAGGACATGGCCAACCTCCTGTTGCCCATGGACGCCTACTCCCTCATCAAGCGGCTGAAGGAGACGGTCTCCATCCCCATCCACCTCCACACCCACAACACCACAGGCACCGGCGACATGGTGAACCTCATGGCGGCCATGGCAGGGGTGGACATCGTGGACACCGCCCTCTCCCCCCTTGCCAACGGCACCTCCCAGCCCGCCACGGAGTCTCTGGTGGCCACGCTGCGGGGCACCGTCCGGGACACCGGGCTGGATCAGTCCAAGCTCAGCGAGGCGGCGGCCCACTTCCGCAAGGTGGCGGCCCGTCTGCAAAACGAGGGCATTCTGGACCCCAAGGTCCTGCGGGTGGACACCAACACCCTGCTCTATCAGGTCCCCGGCGGAATGCTGTCCAACCTGATCTCCCAGCTCAAGCAGGCCGGGAAGGAGGACAAGTACTATGACGTGCTGGCGGAGATCCCCCGCGTCCGCAAGGACTTCGGCTATCCCCCGCTGGTGACTCCCACCAGCCAGATCGTAGGCACCCAGGCGGTGATGAACGTCATCGTGGGCAAGTACAAGACCTTCCCCAAGGAGTCCAAGGGACTGCTGCGGGGCGAGTACGGTGCGCTGCCCGGCGAGGTGAACCCGGAGGTCCGGGCGCTGGCGGGCATCGACCCGGAGGAGGTCATCACCTGCCGCCCGGCGGACAACATCGCCCCGGAGCTGGAGACCTACAAGGAGCAGTTCAAGGACATCGCCAAGTCTGAGGAGGACGTGCTGTCTCTGGCCCTGTTCCCCCAGGTGGCCCCCAAGTTCTTAGCCTGGCGGGACGGCCCTCACGAAACCCCGGCCCAGCCTGCCGAAGCACCCAAGGCCCCTCCCGCCGACCCCAACGCCGTCCGGGAGCTGTATGTGGAGTACAAATTTTAATCTTTCCCCGCCGTCCCGGGCCTTTTAAAAAGGTCCGGGACGTTTTTTCCGGCGTTCCGAAACGCGGAGGGCCGGTTTGTTTTTCATAGAAAAACGGTCTGCCCCGCAACTGTTTTTTATCCGGGTGCATCAGCGCTTCTTATAGTAAATATTTGATTTTCATTCTTTTCTTGTAAAAAAAACCATTCTATAATAACCCGGTCAAAAAAAGCAATCGTATGCCGTGCGGAGCTTCCGCACGTAATTTGGGAGGCAATTTAAATGGCAAACTGCGCAATCGTAGGAATCAACTGGGGCGACGAAGGCAAGGGCCGCATGGTGGATTATCTCACCAACCACTTTGACGTGGTGGTGCGGTATCAGGGCGGCGGCAACGCCGGACATACCGTGGTGAATGACAGGGGCACCTTCGCCCTCCACCTGCTGCCCTCCGGCATTTTCCGGGAAGGTGTGGTGAACATTCTGGGCAACGGCGTGGCGCTGGACTGTGAAAACCTGCTGGCGGAGATGAACACCCTCCGGGCCGCCGGGGTGTCCATTACCCCGGAGAATCTGAAGATCAGCGACCGGGCCTCCCTCCTGCTGCCCTGGCACCGGGAGCTGGACGGTCTGGAGGAAGCCCGGCTGGCTGACAAGAAGTACGGCTCCACCAAGCAGGGCATCGCCCCCTTCTATTCCGACAAGTACCAGAAAAAGACGGTGATGGCCGGAGAGCTGCTCCACCCCCAGCATCTGAAGGAGCATCTGGCGGATCTGCTGGAATGGAAGAATCTGACCCTCCAGAAGGTCTACGGCACCAAGGGCTACACGCTGGACGAGCTGTTAGCTTGGGTAGACAAGTACTGTGAAGCAGTTAAGCCTTACATTACAAACACCACCGCGTTCCTGCGGGACGCCCAGAAAGCGGGCAAATCCATCCTCTTTGAGGCCCAGCTGGGCGCCCTCCGGGACCTGGACTACGGCATTTATCCCTATACCACCTCCTCCAACTCTGTGGCGGCCTATGCCCCTGTGGGTTCCGGCCTGCCTACCGCCAAGCTGGACGAGGTAGTCGGCGTGGTGAAGGCCTATTCCTCCTGCGTAGGCGAAGGCCCCTTTGTGTGCGAGATGTTCGGGGAAGAAGGCCAGAAGCTCCGGGATGCCGGCGCGGAATACGGCGCCAAGACCGGACGGCCCCGCCGGGTGGGTCCCATCGACCTGGTAGCCACCCGTTACGGCGTGGAGGTCCAGGGCGCCACCAATATCGCCCTCACCAAGCTGGACATTCTCAGCTATATGGACAAGATCCCCGTCTGCGCCCACTATGAGCTGGACGGCCAGCAGACCGACGAATTCCCCTTCCCCGTCTGCCTTCAGGACGCCAAGCCCGTCATCGAGTACGTGGACGGCTGGAAGTGCGACATCTCCAAGGTCCGCAGCTGGGACGAGCTGCCGGAAAACGCCCGGAACTACGTGGAGTATGTGGAGCGGGCCATCGGCTGTCACATCGGCTATGTGTCCGTGGGCGCGGAGCGGGACAGCCTCATCATCCGCTGACCCATCAAATCTGGACAGAACGTCCCGCTTCCTGTAAACTATTGGAAAAACGCTGGAAGGAGCCTTTATGAGCAAGGATATTTACGAATCCCCCCTGTCCTCCCGCTACGCCTCCCCCTATATGCTGCACCTGTTTTCCCCGGACATGCGGTTCCAGACCTGGCGGCGGCTGTGGGTGGAGCTAGCCCGGGCAGAGCATGACCTGGGCCTGCCTATCACGGCGGAGCAGGTGGCGGAGCTGGAAGCCCACGTCACCGATATCGACTACGCCGCCGCGGAGCAGAGGGAGAAGGAGGTCCGCCACGATGTCATGGCCCATGTGTATGCTTATGGCCTGGCGGCCCCCTCTGCGGCGGGCATCATCCACCTGGGGGCCACCAGCTGCTATGTGACGGACAACGCCGACCTGATCCTCTACCGGGACGGTCTGCGGTATCTGCGGGGACAGATTTTATCCGTTCTGGTGAATCTGGCGGCCTTTGCCCGGCAGTACGCCGCCACGCCCACTCTGGGCTACACCCACTACCAGCCCGCCCAGCCGGTGACGGTGGGCAAGCGGGCGGCATTGTGGATGCAGGACTTCCGCTCCGATCTGGAGGAGCTGGATCACGTACTGGCCACCCTGCGCTTCTTGGGCTGCCGGGGCACCACCGGCACCGAGGCCAGCTTCATGGATCTCTTTGAGGGCGACGGGGCGAAAATCGACGAGATGAACCGCCGGATCGCCGCCGCCTTCGGCTTTGAAAAATGCTTCTCCGTCTGCGGCCAGACCTATCCCCGGAAAACCGACAGCCGGATTCTGAATGTACTGTCCTCCATCGCCCAGAGCGCCTACCGCATGGCCAATGACCTCCGGCTCCTGCAGCATGACCGTCAGGTGGAGGAGCCTTTCGAGAAGAATCAGATCGGCTCCAGCGCCATGGCCTACAAGCGGAACCCCATGCGTTCCGAGCGGATCTGCTCCCTCAGCCGCTATCTGATGGCCGACGCCGCCAACGCCCCCATGACCGCCTCCGTTCAGTGGCTGGAACGGACGCTGGACGACTCCGCCAACCGCCGCATTTCCCTGCCGGAGGGCTTCCTCTGCGCCGATGCGGTGCTGCGGCTGTGCCAGAACGTGACCAATGGGCTGCACGTCAACGAGAAGATCGTGGACCGGGCCATCCGGGAATATCTGCCCTTCCTGGCCACGGAAAACATTATGATGGAGGCGGTGAAGCGGGGCGGCGACCGCCAGGAACTGCATGAGAAGATCCGCCAGCACTCCATGGCCGCCACCGCACGGATGAAGGAGGGCGAATCCTGCGATCTGCTGGACCGTCTGGCCGCAGACCCGGCCTTTGGCATGACCCGTGCGGAGCTGGACGCCGTGATGGAGCCGTCCCTGTACATCGGCCGCTGCAAAGAGCAGGTGGAGCGCCTGCTGGCGGAGTATGCCCCCCTGCTGGCGGACGCTCAGACCGCCGACGGTGCCATCAGCCTGTAAATACTGAGGTATCAAGCTTCATGCATGAGTACCGCACCGCGAAAATGCGTAAATGTCAGTGCACGAAGTTGGTGTGCACCATTTCCGGTTGCCCCACAGGGGCGAGAAAATGGCACATTTCTGATTTGGCATAGCAAAAAACGGCGTTCCTATTCTTCCAACTCGGAAGTTAGGAACGCCGCTTTTGGTGCGGTCTATATTCTGTTTTTTGCAGTGCCTGTCAGGGCCTCACGCTTTGATTCAGCTGATCGACAAACGGCTGCGGACCAGCTGATAGAGATACTCCACGCCGTATTTCAGCGCATCCTCATCCATCAGGTAGCGGCAGTTGTGATGGGGGAAGGTAATACCCTTTTCCTCACTGCGGGCTCCCAGCTCCACAAAAAAGCCAGGGCAGTTTTCCTGCAGGGCGGAGAAATCCTCACCGGGCATCAGGGGATCGATCTCCAGCACAGCGCTTTCGCCGAAATGCTCCTCAATGACCTTGCGGCTGGAAGCCGTCAGGGCCTTGTCATTCATCACGGAGGCATAGCCCAGGGTGAACTTGAAATCGCAGTCCGCACCGTGAGCCGCGCAGATGCCGCGGGCAAGTTCCTCCATCAGTTTAGGGAGCCGCTCCCGGGTCTCCTTGCTGAAGGTTCGGGTGGAACCGGTGATGGCCACCTCACCGGGGATGATATTATACGCCTCTCCGGCATGGATCATGCACACGGACACCACGGCAGGCTCCACCGCCTGGATACGCCGGGAAACCAGGGTCTGCAAGGCTCCCACGATCTCACCGGCGATGACGATGGGGTCCACACAGGTCTCCGGGAACGCGGAGTGACCGCCCTTGCCGATGACCCGGATATCGAAACGGTCCGTGGCGCTGGTGAGGGCCCCGGGCCGGACACCGAAGGTGCCCGTAGGGAAGTTGGAGCTCAGGTGCATGCCGTACAGCTCGTCTACCCCCTTCATCACGCCGGCCTTCAGCATTTCCACCGCGCCGCCGGGAGGCAGCTCCTCCGCATGCTGGAACAGGAACCGCACCTCGCCCTTGAGGCTGGTCCGCTCCGCCGCAAGCAGCTTAGCTGCCGCCAGCTGCATGGCCGCGTGGCCATCGTGGCCGCAGGCATGCATGACACCGGGCACTGTGGAGGCATAGGGCAGCTCAGTCTCCTCCTGAATGGGAAGCGCGTCAATATCCGCCCGCAGGGCCAGTACCGGACCGGGCTGGACCCCTTTCAGCACCGCTACCACGCCTGTTTTGGTGGGAAATTCCAATGTCAGACCCGGGATCTTTTTCAGTTCCTCCGTCAGGTAAGCCGTTGTATGGACCTCCTGAAAGGAGAGCTCCGGATTCTGATGCATGTGGCGCCGCCAAGCGATTATATCAGGCTCCAGCGCCAGGACCTCTTCTGAAATCATATTCATTACTCCTGTTCTCAAGGGGTGTTCCAATCGTTCAACTTGTATGAAACAACCGCAATTCCCGTTTAAAATTATGGTATGGTATGACCTTGACTTTTTTCCCCAGAAAGATATCATTAAAATGTCTTATTTTTGACATACGAAACGGAGGGGAGCACCGCTGTGCTGAAAGATATTGCCGAAGCTATGCTGGGCAGACGCCCCTTTGACCTGATAATCCGCAATGTGCAGATCGTCAATGTGTTCAGCGCCTCTATTGTAAGCGGATCTATCGGCATTGTCAACGGTCATATCGCCGGGGTTTTTGGCCCGGAAGAAGCGCTGGACAGCCGCCGGAGCATTGATGGCGGCAACGCTTATGCCCTGCCTGGCTTCGTGGATTCTCACATGCATCTGGAGAGCAGCATGCTGACGCCGGAGCATTTTGCTCAGGTGGCCCTATCCTGCGGCACAACCACGGTATGCGCCGACCCCCATGAAATTGCCAATGTCCTTGGCATTGAGGGCGTCCGGGGCCTGGCAGATGCCTGCCGGTCCCTGCCCCTGCGGGTGCTGCTGACCGCCCCCTCCACCATTCCCTCCGCTCCCGGTCTGGAGAATTCCGGCTTTGACGTGGGTCCTGCTGAAATGGAAGACCTGCTGGACATTCCCGGCGTGGCTGGATTGGGCGAGGTCATGGATTTCAACGCCGTCGCCGCCGGGGATGAGCGGATGCTCTCCGTCATCGAAGCTGCCGCCAACCACGGCGTTTTTCTGGATGGCCATGTCTCCGCCCTCACCGGCCGCCGCTTGCAGACTTTCCGGGCCATGGGCATCGACAGCGACCACACCGTTCCCTCTGCTGAAAAGCTCCGGGAGGAGCTGGCTCTGGGCTTCACGGTGCAGGTACAGGAATGCATGCTGAACCGGGAAATCGTCCAGGCCATGAATGATGCACCGGTGCAGGACCGCATCTGCCTGGTAACGGACGATGTTCCCCTCCCCCGGCTGATGCGTCAGGGGCATTTGAACTTTGTGGTGGAACGGGCCATTGAGCTGGGTCTTGACCCCATCCGGGCCATCCGGTATGCCACCATCAACCCTGCCGTCCGGCTGCGGCTGTATCACACAGGCGGCATCGCCCCCGGCATGGAGGCTGATATGCAGCTGGTGCAGGATCTGCGCCATCCCAGACCGGAGCTGGTGCTCCGGGCCGGAGAAATCGTCTGGGACCACGGCAGCTATCTGCCCCATACCGTCCCTTACCAGATCCCGGACCACCTGCGGGGCTCCGTTCATCTCCGTCCCGTGACAGAGGCGGATTTTGCCGTCCGGGTGCCGGTGCCCTCCGGTTTTTCCGGCGGCACCGCCGTGGTGAATCTGATCGGCCAGGATGGCGTCTCCATTCGCACCCAGCGGGTCCGGAAGACCCTGCCCCTGGCAGCTGAAAGAGACGGCTTTGCCTGTCTGAAAACAGCTCCTTACTTAAAAATGGCAGTATTCAACCGCTACGGCCGGGACCAGCACGGCATCGGCCTGCTGACCGGCATGGACGGTGTCACCGGTGCCGCCGCACTGACCTATGGCCACGACTGCCACAACCTGACGGTCTACGGCGGCAATGACGCTGATATGGCTCTGGCGGCCAACACCCTCCGGGAATCCCAGGGTGGGCTCTGCACCGTGGAAAACGGCAAGGTACTGACCCTCATCCCGCTGCCTCTGGCGGGGCTGATGTGTGATCTGCCTCCGGAGGTACTGCTGGAGCAGATGGAACAGTTCCTGTCGGACTGCCGCCGCATGGGCTTCAACCATCAAAATTTGCTGACGTTCTTCACCCTTATGCCGCTGGCGGTTTCGCCGGAGCTGAAATGCACGGACCGGGGTCTGGTGGATGCGCTGCACAAGCGGCTTCTGCCTTTGATTGACGAGATAAAGGAGATAAGTTCGGATGGAACGTAAACACCGTGCACTGCTGCTGGCACTGCCCACCGTATTGACCCTGCTGTTTTTCTTCGTGGCACCGATGGTCTACATTCTGGTCCACACCCTGCATGAAAACGGCCTTTCCGATTTTGTGGATTTCTTCGGAGATCCTTTTTACCGCAACATCCTCTGGGTCACCCTCCGGGTGTCCCTGGTGTCCACCGCCATCTCCCTGGTGCTGGGCTATCCCACGGCTTTTTACATGGCCCGGACCAAGTCCCGTATGAAGCAGGTCATGATGATTGTGATCCTGTTTCCCTTTTTGGTCAGCGCCGTGGTCCGTTCCTACGGCTGGATGGTTATTCTGGGAACCAACGGCCTTTTGAACCAGCTGCTCCAGTCCTTGGGGCTTATCTCCGCCCCTCTGAAAATCCTGAACACGGAGACGGCAGTCATCATCGGCATGATCCACCTGCTGGTGCCCTATATGGTCCTCTCCCTGGTGGGCGTGCTCCAGAGCATTGACCCTAACGTGGAGTACGCGGCCTACAGCTTGGGCGCCTCTCCTCTGCAGACCTTTTCCAAGGTGGTGTTCCCCCTGAGCCTGCCGGGCATTATCTCCGGCTGCGTTCTGGTGTTCACTATGAGCATGACCTCTTACGTAACGCCCAAACTGCTGGGCGGCTCCAAGTTCCGGATGATGGCCACCATGGTGGTCCAGGAGATCAATGTGAATTTCGACTGGGGTGCGGCCTCCGCTATCAGCTATATTCTGCTGGCAGTAATCCTGCTGGTGCAGATCGCGGTGGTGCTGTGCACCTCCGGATATATGAAACGTATGGGAGGAGGAAAGTGATATGCGCGAGAAAGATGTAAGCCTGCCCTGCCGGATCTTTGCCATTCTGGTGATGCTGTTCCTGCTGGCGCCTCTGGTGGTGATCGTCATCGCCTCCTTCACGCCCACAGCCCTCATCACCTTCCCGCCCCAGGGCTTCTCCCTGAAATGGTACGCCAATATCTTCGGCTCCTCCACCCACTTTATGGATGGCCTGGTGAACAGTCTGAAAATCGGTATTCTGGCCACAGCGGCGGATATTCTGCTGGGCGTCACGGCGGCCCTATCCGTCTGCCGGTACAGCTTTAAGGGCAAGGACGCTCTGCTGAACTACTACACCTCTCCCATGTATGTGCCCAGTGTGGCCTTCGCCTTTGTTTTGCTGCAGGTCTACAGCCAGATCGGCGGTGTGTCCGGTATGCTGCGCATTTTCATCGGCCACCTCATTATCATTCTGCCCTACATCGTGCGGAACACGGTGTCTGTACTCCATGTGTTCAACTGGACGCTGGAGGATGCGGCTACCTCCATGGGAGCCACCCCTATTCAGGTGTTCTTCAAGATCACCATTCCCCTGGCCCGGCCCGGCATCATGGCCGGTGCGCTGCTGGCTTTTTTGTATTCCTTCGACGAGGTGGCCCTGAGCAGCCTGCTCTCCACCCCGAGGTTCATCACCCTGCCCATCCGCATCATGAACTATATGGAGCTGACCTTCGACCCCACTCTGGCCGCCATCTCCACACTGCTGATCCTGGCATCTCTGGTTCTGATCGTACTGATGGAGAAGTTTGTAGGGTTGGACATGTTTGTTAAGTGAGAACGGAAAGGTGTAAACTATGGCTACTTTGGAATTACAGGGACTGACCAAGCGATTCGGCGAGTTCACTGCGGTGGATTCCATGAACCTGAAGGCTGCCGAAGGCGAGATGATCGCCCTGCTGGGCGGCAGCGGCTGCGGCAAGACCACCACACTGCGTATGATCGCCGGCTTTACTGAGCCCACCGCCGGGCAGATCCTGGTGGACGGCAAAAACGTTTCCACTATCCCCCCCTACCGCCGCAATATCGGCATTTTCTTCCAGAATTACGCGCTGTTCCCCCACATGACGGTTTTTGAAAACGTGGCCTTTGGTCTGAAGCTCCAGAAGCTGCCCAAAAACGAGATCCGTGAGCGGGTGGAGCACATGCTCGCTCTGGTAAAGCTTACCGGCATGGACAAGCGTTATCCCCGGCAGCTCTCCGGCGGTCAGCAGCAGCGGGTGGCCCTGGCCCGGGCTCTGGTGACCCGTCCCTCCATTCTGCTGCTGGATGAGCCCCTCTCCAACCTGGACGCCAAGCTCCGGGTAGAGATGCAGGTGGAAATCAAGCGCATCCAGAAGGAGCTGGGCATCACCACCATCATCGTGACCCACGATCATGAGGAGGCCGTCTCCTTGGCAGACCGGGTCATTGTCATGAATGCCGGCCACATTTTGCAGATCGGCAAGCCCCAGGAGGTCTTTGACAGGCCCGCCTCTCCCTTTATTGCAGACTTTATGGGCTTTTCCACCTTTCTTCACGGCATCGCCGCCGGAACAGAGGGAAATATGCGCCTGATCCGCTGCGGTGCTCACACGCTCCAGGTCCCGGCAGAGGCCGCCCAGGAGCTGACTGAGGGCGACGCATGCATTCTGGCCATCCGCTCCGAAAACATCCGGACTGCGGAGCAGGAAGGTGTCAATACCGTCCGGGGCACCGTCAAAAGTGCCACCTACAAGGGTCATACCACCCGGCTGGAGGTCTCCGGCTGCTTTGAGGAAATGGTATACCCCGCTATCCACGAATATGCGGACGTGCAGGAGGGCAGTGAAGTTCTGCTTCACTTCCCCGCCCAGCATTTCTGTGTATATAAAGACATCAAATAAAATCTGGAGGATGTAAACAAAATGAAAAGCAAGCGCATTTTTACACTGATGCTGGCTCTGGTCATGACCCTGAGCCTGGCCGCCTGCGGCGGCAGCAAGCAGGAGGAAGCTCCCGCCGATAACGCCGGAAACGGCGAAGCAGCTGGCGATACTCAGGATTTCGGCGGCGCCGAGCTGGTCGTTGCTACCTGGGGCTGGGCCGAGGCCGGTCTCAAGACCCTGGCCGCCGACTTTGAGTCCAAGTACAACTGCACCATCGTGGTGGACCCCACCAGCGGCAACGGCGACCGTCTCAACAAGCTGATGGCTGAGCAGAACGATCCCACCGCCGATGTGGCCCTGCTGACCAAGAGCTTTGCCCAGACCGGCAATGAGGCGGGCCTGTTTGAGAAGATCGACACCAACATCGTCACCAGCATCGGCGATCTGTATGACATCGCTGTCAACGCCGACGGCTACGGCCCCTGCTACTCCCTGTGCCGCTACGGCATCATGTACAATGCCGACGCTCTGGAGAAGGCCGGTCTGCCCGCCCCCACCTCCTACGAGGGTCTGTTTGATGACCAGTATGCGCACATGGTGGCTCTGCCCGACATGACCTCCACCGCCGGCCCCTACATGCTGGTGGCTATGGCCGAGGCCATGGGCGGCAGCCAGGAGGATGTGACCCCCGCCATGGAGCTGATGCAGGAGAAGAAGGACAACATCGATCTGTGGTATTCCACCTCTTCCGACGTTGTCAACGCCTTCACCACCGGTGAGGCCAACATCGCCGTGTTCATGGACATCAATATGCCCAGCCTGACCGACAGCGGCCTGAACATGGTCTGGGTGGACGCCGCCGAGGGTTCCTTCTCCGCTCCCGCCACCGCCAACGTGGTGAAGAACTGCAAGAACCCTGAGCTGGCCCAGCTGTTTGTGGAATACCTCATCAGCAAGGACACCCAGGACAAGATCGCTGAGGTCATGAACGAGGCCCCCGTGAACAAGAACGCCACCATGGACGATTCTCTGAAGACCTATCTGGCCTTCGGCGACGAGTCTATGAACGCCCTGAAGGAATTTGACGAGGCCTACATCACCGCCAACAAGGAAGCCTGGATCGATACCTTCCAGCGCACTGTTGCCGTTCAGTAATTTCCCCGACCATACAAAAACGGAGGAGACGCCCCGGCGTTTCCTCCGTTTTTTAAACAACTGACAAGGAGAAAAGCCTGCCATGAAGCTGACTGTCTTATCAGAAAACGCCGTTCTGTACCCCGGCCTTGAGGGGGAATTCGGCCTGTCCGTCTACCTGGAGGAGGGGGACACCCGCCTGCTGTTCGACACCGGGGAACGGGACGCCTGCCTGCGGAACGCGGAGAAGCTGGGTATCGACCTCCGACGGGTCACTGCCGTGGCGTTCAGTCACAACCACCGGGATCACTGCGGTGGTTTTCTGCGCCTGGCGGAGCAGCTTCCGCCGGACGTACCCATTTATGCCCATAGCGGCTTTTTCATCCGGAAGTGGTGGGATCACCGGTGCGACCCGCCTCAGCAGGAAACCTATTCCCAGACGCTGGAGCTGGTAGGCCCGCCCATGGAGGCATCCTGGTTCTTCCAGCAGGGGCTGGCCGGCTTCCGCTGTCTGGCAGATGACTGTATACAGATCGCTCCGCATGTGTATCTCCTGGGGAATTTCCCCGTCCCCGGACCAGAGGAGGCGGTGCATCCCTCCTCGGTCATGGAGGGGCCGGATGGCCGCCTTGTCCTGGATACCTTCCCGGAGGAGCAGGTCTGTGTGGTAGATACCCCAGCAGGGCTGGTGGTACTCACCGGATGCGCCCACAACGGCATCCGCAACATTCTCTCCACGGTGGAACGGCGCTTCCCGGAGCGGCCCATCCAGGCCGTTTTCGGCGGTACCCACCTGGTACCCCCGGACTCGGAACGCATTGCCCGGACGGCAGACTATTTCCGGCACAGCTCCATCACCTGTGCCGGTGTCTGTCACTGCACCGGCCCCATGGGTCTGGAAGTCTTTGCCCAAACAGTGCCCGCCTATCTGCCTACCGGCGCAGGCTTGGTATGGCAGACGCCCTCTTTCGCAAGGACATCCGCAGGCAGAAAAGAGAGTTGACCGCCATACGGAAAGCCTGCAAGCTCAGGAATAAAAACCCCCGGATACCTTATCCTCCCTGTCAGGGGAGCAAGGTATCCGGGGGTTTTATCTATTACGGAATCGGGCAGTTCTGCCCCGCTGTGCGGTTTCTTACCGGATCATTCCCGCAAGGTAGGTGCGCTGCCAGATAAGCGCACATCCCGGGCAGAAACTCGTGGTGCTTCGGCAGAGGCCGTGCACCGGAGCGCAGCCGTCCGATGCGGGAGGGATTCATGCTGATCTCCCGTCCCAGCTGGCTGTTGGAAAGTTCCGCAATATTCATCAGTGCGTCAAATCGTTCGACAAACATGGTGATCTCTCCGCTTTTTTCTCCATTATATGACAGCTATCCGCACGAGCCAACAATTTTGGCACGGTTTGTGCTGAAAATCTGGCATGGTCATTCGAGCGCGTTCGCTTGTTTTTTTCCTCTTTCAGCCCGTCTCCTATATAGGTAAGGAGGCATTCCCCCGGTTCCGCAGCGGATCATCAATTTCTTAACAAGCTCACTTAGCGCAAACTCTGTCTGTCAACTCTGCAAACGCCTTGTTTTTCATGTTCGCGTATGGTAAAATACATAAATAGCCAGTCCCCCCCCCGCATTTATTTTGCATTTTGACGGATTTTGGCCATCACTGCCAAACAATTCACTTCCGCTTCAAGGGCGGCAGCACCGCCGCGGTATAAATTCAGCCGGGACAAACCCATGGCTGAACTTCTTCTATATTCCTACATTTAAGGGATGAGAGAAACTTATGAAACGAAGGATTTCGTCAACCCTGATGGCACTTGTGCTGTGTCTCACACTCCTTCCGGCAGCGGCCTATGCCGCCGGGGGCACGGCGGTCTATGTCAGCAGCAGCGGCAATGATGGGACCGGTGACGGCTCGGCGGACAAGCCCTTCGCCACGCTGGCCAAGGCGGTCGACGCAGCGGATGACGGCGCGACGGTCTATGTGATGAGCGACCTGACCATGACCTGTCTCTTATACACATCTCCGAGCCCACGAGACTAGCGCTCAT
>OWJC01000746.1_pt1 | contig 13334 bp, 19 predicted proteins | sample 1732731 | NCBI WGS metagenome assembly OWJC01 (sample SAMN05065747, study PRJEB22554) | human gut metagenome | biome: ENVO:2100002; feature: ENVO:00000062; material: ENVO:00002003 | host: Homo sapiens | place: USA
GCTAGTCTCGTGGGCTCGGAGATGTGTATAAGAGACAGGTTGTATAGTCTGCATTGCCGTAGACCTCTGCATCGCCGGAGACCCATGCATCGCCGGAGGACTGTTCAAGGTTTTCCTCTTTCTCAATCCACCCACCAGTTTCTCCCTCTTCTACATCTCCAAATGATATAAGCGCCTTGATACGGAAAAGCTTCTTTCCAAAGATGTTGATTTTTGACTCTGCTGTCAGTTCGAATTTTTTCATTGATTGGTTTTCCTCCTTGTATTTTCCTTGATGTAAGCATCAACTTCGCTCATATATTTACTCCTTTCATTATTGCTTCAATTCTTACCACCCTAGCACTAAACGGATTAAAACTGTTGCCACACTTGCTACAATTGCTGGAATCACATATTCCATAATCGGATGGCGTTTCATATTTTTTACCTCCTTACTTTGCTTTTATCTCTTAATACGATTTTTATTCAACCTATTGTATTTCCTTTCCCCTCTACCTATAATGCATTTACAGGCACCGACATGCCGAGTATAACGAAAGGGGAATTATATGGTTGAAACAATTACACGACTGTATCATTGCCACAAGATTCACAAACATGTGACTGTTTATGAAGAGTATGAGGTTTCTGGTAACAGTCGCCGCCTACTGCGGTGCTCATGTCCATATCATCAATACACGGAAATGAAGCCGCACTGTGATGGGTATAATGACCATGGTTTTCAATGTGGTTATGCAAAAAATCAATAACCAGGCTCACTAACTCATCCGGTCGCTCACTTGGCGATAGGTAACAGTAAAGCCGTAGGTCACATTTGCAACAGTCTCCACCAGATTCTTTGCAGTGTTGACTGACGGCTTTGTTGAATTGTAATGCGTCCATTTATTCTCCTTTCCGGTAGCATTATTGCGACTGCTGTGTAAAAAAAATGTCTATTGCTTCATCCCTACTTAAAGGAACTGCGTTTACAATTCCGTGAATTTCACCGATTGTAAACTTCTCGCCGCCGTCTTTCAGCTTGCGGTAAAAAGTACTTCTGTCCATACCAATTGCGCTTGCAACAGCTTCTTGCGTATTTCCATGCTCAACAATTTTACCTTTAAGTCTTGCTATATTTACAATCACAAGTTTTACCTCCTTTCCAGTAGCATTATTGCGACTTTGTGATTATATATTACCTCTTGCAGTCGCATTTGTCAATACTAAAAATCGCATTTTTGCAATTATTTTTGTTGCATATTTGCATCACTTGTGGTATTATAATTTCAAGGAAAGGAGGTGTGGAAAATGTCGGAAACTGGTGAACAAATGAAAAAAAGAAGAAAACAGCTTAATATGAGTGCTGATGAGTTGGCTGAGAAATTAGGAGTTTCAAGATCAACTATATTTAGATATGAAAAGGGTGATATTGATAAAGTTCCTGCTGAATACATAGATAAGTTAGCGAAAGCACTTAGCACAACGCCCGCTTACCTAATGGGATGGGAAGAGAATTTGGAAACAAACACGGATTTTATTCCAAAGATGATGTCAAATCCGAACATCGTTGAACATGTTAAGTTGCTGATTGAATTAAGCGAATCTGATAAGAAAAGCGTTTTCGACATGATTGAATTTCTTCATAAAAAAGGCAGGGATTAATTCCCTGCTTTCTTAATACCCCCATTGTTTCTTGAACGAAATAATCATGTTGTATAAAAACTTCATAAATTTTTCGCTATGTATATTTTCTATTAGTTCAATAATCTCTTTCTTATAATCCATAATAACCCTCCCTATCACAACTACCACCTACGCTACAGTATATGTCCGGCTGTGGGAAATAGAACCGAACATTCGTTCTCTTTTGCTATTATACCACCTATTCCGACTCTTGGCAACTGCCAAATATACACATGGACTTTTGTTATTTCATAGGCAAACTTTACAATCTCAAAGAAAATTATGCTTTCACAGAAGAAAAATGCGAGATCACAAACTTTTCCACCGCCGTTGTTTGTATGCGGATACTTCTGGACAGAATGCTCCTGATATACCGTATACGAATGAACTATCTGCATATCCTTCTGATTATTATTGGAAATTATCTTTTGTGGGGTATGTACAAGACTAAATACCTTATAGATCAGCAAGAGAAGTACAAAGCACTTAAAACATTTCTTTTTCATCTAAATCACTCTATTTCGTTCTAAATCTTTACAATATGTTCGTAAAATGATAAAATAAAAATACCACATATAACCGTACTTTACATAATATCGCAAAATCAGCGGTACAAAATACATAATCCGCATAAAAAGTGCGAAGCGTGGCGAAAACATATCAGGAGGGTGTTTATCATGAATGAAAAGAAAAAATATTGTAAGCACTGCGGAGAACTTATTGACGACGACTGCGTAGTGTGTCCTAAGTGCGGAAAACAAGTAGAGCAGTTGACTTCTAACAACAGAGACATCATCATTAATAATTCTGCATCTTCCTCTGCGTCCTCAGCGGCGAGTTCAGGTACACCGTATATAAAGCGGAAAATGCCATGGTATCTAAGCTGGTTCTGGATTTTAATATTGGGTGCTTGTTCTGGCGGAATATATTGGATTGTTGGAATTATAATGAGATCAAATTGGAAATCACATAATTAAATAAAAACCGCCCTGGCATTGGCGTACCGGGACGGCGTTTATACATCTCCGGAGAGATGCTATATTCTGGCAAAACATATTGTATCATCTTCGGAGCAGTCGAACAAGACAGAAAATTTGTTCGGCTGTTATTTTTATACCTAAAAACAGCTACATAAAGAAAAGAGGAATAAAAATGGCGAAGAAAAGAAAGAAATATCCAAAACTGCCGAATAACTTCGGCTCTATCCGGTATCTTGGCAAGAACCGGAGAAACTGTTTCGCAGTGCATCCACCAGCTACACTGGGCGATAATGGTAAACTAAAACGTCCGCCGGCGATCTGCTACGTAGACGACTGGATAAAAGGCTTCACTGTCCTGACAGCATACAAAGCCGGCACGTATCAACCCGGCATGGAGCGGACTCTTGAGGTATCCCCTACAACGGACATAGATACTCTTATAAGTCGCTTGATTGCTGACTACAATACAATTAAGGGCGTAGAGGATAAGCACCCGGAAATCAAGAAATTGACGTTCTCAGAGGTATATAAACAGTTTTATGCGTGGAAGTTCCCAGAAGGGACAAAACTGTCACGCAGTTCAAAGGAAGCGTATCGGACAGCTTATACAAACTGCACCGTTCTGCACAATCGCATATTCGAAGATTTAAAGGCTCCTGATATGCAAAAGGTTATTGATGATTGTAAGCTGAAAAAGCAAAGCCAGATGGCTATTTTGACTCTGTTCAAGCAGATGTACAAATATGCAGTCTACTCAGAAATCGTAACGGAAAACAAGGCGTTATATGTCCATGTCAATGCTGATAATGACACCGAACATGGAACGCCATTTTCTGATCAGGAGATGCAGGTACTGTGGAATAATACCGACGATCCAGAAGTACAGCTCATTCTTATCATGTGTTACTCTGGTTGGCGAATCGGCGAAGTGCTAAAACTTACAACCAACCTAGAAGAGAAGTACTTTCAAGGTGGAATCAAAACAAAAGCCGGTAAAAACAGAATTGTTCCGATACATTCTGCTATATACCGTTTTGTCGAACAGAAAGTACTGACACAAGATGGTAAACTATGCGTATATACTCAGCAACACCACAGAAAAGCATTGTTCTATCCTACACTGGAACGTTTGGGAATAGTCGGCAATCCGAAACACACGCCGCACGACTGCCGACACACCTTTTCTGCTTTATGCGAAAAATACGGTGTCCGGGAGAATGACCGAAAGCGAATGCTAGGCCACTCCTTTGGTGGAGACGTCACGAACGCAGTGTACGGTCACAGGACGCTGGAAGAACTTCGAACAGAAATAGAAAAGATAAAAGTTCCATTTGTGACTAACTGTGACTAACGGAACCTATTTTAATCTTTCTAAAACAACCGAAATATCGTTATCGAAATGCCGGAAACCCTATTAAAATCAACGTTTTCAGCGATTTTACAAGGATTTCCCACATTTCATTTTCATTATTCTAATTTTATTGATTGTGACTAACAAATAGAATTTAGAAAATTGCGCAAATGCCTGTAAATACAGTGTTTTTGGCACTATTATATTAGGAAACAATATTTTTATTTGTGACTAACGTGTGACTAACGATAACAGTCTAAAACTTCCGAAATGATACAAAATATGTTTTATAAATAAAGTTCCCGGGGAATTAACCCCGGGATGTTTTTATATGGCAATCAAATCTTTCCATGTGACGGGCCCACAGACTCCGTCCACTTCCAGAACATCTTTCCTAGATTCTTGATAAGCTTTCAGAGCGTAAATTGTGTTTGTGTCTGCTGTCCATGTAAGTTTCAACGCTTTGCCGTTTTTGCCTTTAAAGCCTCTGGCTCTTAAAATTTCCTGTAAGAGGAGCACAGATGTGTTTTTATCTCCTGCTTTTACTGTTTCTGGATTAAACATATATTTCTCTCCTGTTTGTGCGGTATTAGGCAATGCATTTTCAGATTTTGCGGGTACAGATGCATCAGATGTAATACTATAATCTGGTGTACAGAACTTAGTTCCGGGCATCTGGCTGTTAAGATAACTCTTTGCACAGACACCGCCGCCATTTGCAATAATTCCAGATGCACCAGAAGTATTTCCCTCGATGGTATAGAACCTGTCTCCGATTACAGCCGTTACGATGCCGGTATGGGTGAAAGTTCCATTATGATAAAAAATTACAATATCACCGATCTTTGGATTAGCGTTCCTTGTAAACAGATTACCAAGTGTTGGGCAGTAAACATAGGGCCAGTGCTTCAACAGTTTTTTTGCTTTTTCCTGTCCGAATGCTTCCATAAAACACCAACTCACGAATGCTGCGCACCAAGGCTGTCCTTGATATGATGGCTTAATGTCTCGCCAGTACTTCGTATAGTTGTTTGAACCGGCGTTTGCAGTCTTACTGTCGAGCTGACTATTACTCTTCTTTTCAAGGTATCCAATCTCATTTTTTGCAATGAGAATCACTTTTTCAATAGCTTTATCCATTGCAGAAACCTCCTCTTTGTAATCCTTATAGAATACATCCATGTCAACGTTACCACTAATGCCGGATACTTTTCCTCTACTGGAATACTGCCAGCCTACACCAACAGATGGACGCAATCTTTCCTGTACAGAGCCATTATCACTAGCCGGATAACGAGCAATCCAGCAATCGTACTTTTTCAGGGTGTCTGACAGAACGTTATTGTACCAATCAAGATTGCAGTAGATACCGACCTTATAACCGGCTTTTTTGATTCTGGTCAGAAATGCTACTGCAATATTCTCAATCGCCTGTTTTCCAAGGTTTCTCTGCTGACTCCATTCAAGGTCGTAGAAGATTGGAAAGTCCATTCCGCGTCCGCCAAGAACAGAAATTACGCTCTCAGCTTCATCAATTGCCTGTGCCGGTGTCAGAGCGTAACTGTATTTATATCCGCCGACAAGGATTCCATTTGACTTGCATCCTTTGTAGTTATGCTCAAAAGAGGAATCAGTTCCAGATTTTTGATGGATTCTCAATATTGCAAACTTAATTTCAGAATTCGATACTTTCGCCCAGTCTGGCTTACTCTGATAAGATGATACGTCAATTCCTTTAATTTCCATATTTTCTCCCTTGCACGTATTTTATTTCACTATTCCTGGTTTTGATTCTGTTACTGTCCCGTCCTCATTCAGTACATAGCCATCCTTTTGAAGTCTTTCAATTACCTTCTTATTCCACAGCTCAGGAACATCTGTCCATTTTTTCAACCCATTGATTACTCGTTCTTCGAAAAATTTAATCATTGTTTCTACCTCCAATGCCTGCAACTAAAGTAGCCAGTTCATCAAGTGCCGAATCATGCGTTGATACAAGTTCAGCCAGACCGTCAATACCATCACCATTAATTAGAATTTTACGATTAGATTCCGCATTAAGCATTTGCATCACCAAGTCAAGTTTTTCAGACATTTCATTCAGTCTGTTTGAAACTCTATTAATTGCTTTATAAATATTTGCAATTTCCTTTTTATCCATATGCACCTCCTGTTCTTAGCCATTCAGCTATAAATAATTCATTAATTTACTAGGATTTTAGAAACATAAGCAAGGGGCGAGGCTCTTTTCTTGACTGGCATCGGCGATGTTCGTATTCCCTGCCGCATTCACAACACAGAAGGACTCATTGGCACTGCGGCAAGGCGAACGCTCCCACCAAATCCCAGACGCATAAGAATTGCTAGTTCGTGGGCTTTTATACCTGTTTGCGGTCGCATTCTTAAAGTATTGATACTGTGTTCCTTCACCTCCAAAAGAATATGGAATGTCACCAAAAATTTCGATTTCAGATAGTAAGAACGCATAATCGTTTGAAGTCTTGATTGTACTACTCTGACCTCCCACAGATGTCAGCTTTTTAACCTGTTTCATCATGCTTTGGACATAAGCAGGTAAACATTTCTTGTACACATTATTACACCATGTACGTCTTTCACAACCTTCCCAACCGCCGCTATTCATATCTGAGCTATTCATATAACCACATTCATGAGATGCATCGAGAGAATTGTTATATTCTGTCGTAGTGTCTAAATACAGCAGGCGTTCCGTCTGAATTGTAATAGCGGCTTTGGCCTTGCCATTGATAGCAGTTACCAAGTCGTCATGTTCAATTCCGATGATCACATAAGCATAATCATTTGCTTTGTGTGACTCACTCACGCCTGTTGCATCCATAGCATTGTGATGGATGGTTCTCTTGTCGCCAACCGCCCAATATTCGCCAATATTGATTTTACCTGCGTAGTGCGCTTTAATCATCCTTGCTATTTCAGCATCCGTTCCGTCAGCGAATGTGACAATCTTCAATTCCCCTGGTTCACCGAGAAGTCTGTTTCCTGTATCGTAGTTGTATACGCCATCAGTGTTGTATGGGAACAGCACGAAGTAATATTGTTTGTCGCTTGTTAACCCTGTGACTGTATAGCCTGTGGTTTTGTATTTATCTCGAACCGTATTATCAACCACAAGCGTTCCGTCATCTGGATTTGCAGGATAGCCCGTTTCTTTCATTACAAGTTTTGTGCCAGCCCATGTAGAAAATGTTGAGCCACTGATTACCGTGTTTTCAGGGTCTTGCCATTTAATTGTGACAGATGTGTTTGCATTTTCAATTGTTGGGTTGTTTACGGGTTTAGGGGTAACGGTCACGCCTCCGCCTTTTGCGTGGAGTGTTCCGTCTTCGTCTATGAATGTTGTCTTACCGTCGGGCTTAACCTTGCCAAGAGTTTCAGTTGTAGCAATCGGGACAGTCGCATCACTTCCCCTGTCTCCTTTTGGCCCTTTTATGTTGACTGTTTCGGGATTGGTGATTCCATCTGTGTTGCTCCAGCTTATATTTCCATCGGTGTCCACACTTGGGACGAATGTAGTGCCCTTGTCTCCTTTAGGCCCGGCATCCCCAGCCTCTCCCTTTTCTCCTCGCGGCCCAGTATCTCCTTTTGCGCCCGTATCGCCTTGCGGTCCGGTAATATTTACTGTCTGGGGGTTTTCAAGTCCCCCGTCATTACTCCAACTTATATTTCCTCTGCTGTCTACAACAGGAGTAAAGGTGATTCCTCGCACGCCAGCATCGCCTTGCTCGCCTTTTGGACCAACTGGTCCCTGTGGACCTTGCAGCCCAGTATCGCCTTTTAGACCCTGTATTCCCTGCTCTCCTTTTTCTCCGGGGTCTCCTTTTATGCCCTGCGGTCCCGGGTCGCCCTTTGGCCCTTGCGGACCAACTGGTCCCTGCGGACCTTGCGGCCCTTGAATCCTGCCAGCATTGTTCCAATTTGTGCCGTTAAAAACCCACATTTCTCCATTTATTAAATACGCGTCGTTCTTCTCTGCGCTTAAAGGGAGGTCTGCCTCAGATTCTTTTGTACCAAGGATATTAAGAGATGTTCCATCATTTCCTTGTTCACCCTTTTCTCCTTGTGGGCCTTGTGGACCTTGTGGACCAACATCTCCTTTTTCACCTTGTGGTCCCTGCGGACCTTGAGGCCCTATAATATTACCAACATTTTCACTATCACCATCTGAAAATGTTATTGTCAAATTTCCATCTGTGTCGATACTGACCGCTGTGATAGAGATACCCCTTAGTGATTCTTTCTGCTCGGGTGTCAGCGATTCAAATGCTACGGTGCCATCCGCACCCTTTTCTCCCGGATCACCTTTATCTCCTTTTTCACCCCTTGGACCCTGCGGGCCAGCAGGACCCTCTGCGCCTTTCTCTCCTTTATCTCCTTTTTCGCCTTTTGGACCCTGCGGGCCAACAAATTCTCCGGCATTGACCATCTCTGAAATATCCTCAATGGAACACAATCGTCTTACATCATTAGCCGCAAATGCAATGTATAAGGCTTTGCCAGATGGAACAGAAGGGTCATTGCCAAGAATCGCAACGGGCTCTCCAGGACGAATTTTCGACGTATCAAAATCGGCGTACATACCGCGCCGGAATTGTATTGTATATGTATCAGCCATATTAGACTTACCTCCTTATAAAAGGAAATTATTTTTTATGTAATCCTTTATGGAATCAAGATTTTTCTGCACATCGTCATTCATCACAAGGAAATTGCCTTTATTATTCTGACTGATAATACTTCCTGTATTCTCATCTACTTCTGAATATGTATATGCAATTCGACTTCCTTCTCCGGTACTAAGATTCATAAAACTTGTTAAAATCTTCTTCATGATATTACCTCCATCTGATTGATAATGCTTAATCTGTCGTTAGTAAGTTCTGATTCATAATCTGGTTCCGGGACCTCTGTTTCTTCTGACTCATAATCTGGTTCCGGGATTTCTATATCTCTTGCGTCTGTATAAGCCGTATCTCCCGGGTCAGTAAATCGCATATGCTCATATTCAGCTTGTCTTGCTTTGATTTCGAACGAAAATTTAAGTCCCGGAGTTCCTTTTACAACAAAATAATTCTGCTCTTTCTCAGCTATCCAGCAGTCGCCCTCTCCTTCTCTTTGCAAGAACACATAATATTTAATGCCGACATTCGCAGATTCCTGAAAGATATCATCTATGTCAATCATACAAGTCCCGTCATCCGATATTACAGATTCACCGATATCTCCAAAGAATGGGGTTGACATTTCATAGCAGTAAAAGAGTTGCTCATCATAGTCTACCGTCGAAACTGATCTTGATTTTGTCCCGCTTACTTTCAACTTCCCTCTGATAGAAGCATCTGCAAGGTCCGTTCCCGTTCCGATGCTATAGAAATGACCACTGGCTTCTACGTGTGTGCCTGCTTTAACTTTTCCTGATGCTGAAACACTGCTCGCTGAAACGCTGCTCGCCGAAACGCTAGTATTAAACGAGGCTGAGCTTGCGTGTACGGTTCCTGTATAAAGATTGATTCCTCTGATTCGCGTTCCATACAACGTCCCGTACCCCGGCACATATACTCCTGTATTCGTCTCTGAATAAATCTCTCCAGTTGAAGCGTCTAGCGTTACTTCTCCATACGTGCCACTTGCTGAAAGCTTTTTATGTCCAACTTCCCATCCTGCTAATTCGCCCGTGTTAATATAATCGGCATTCATGTACACATTGCCATTTGATAGATACAGACCTTTATTACTATCCTTTAAAGATTTCCATATGGAATCGAGATCCTTTTTTATTCCGTCAAGAATTGGTTCGTAATCTCCTAATCCATCCCAGAATCCTTTTGCGATTAACTTAGCCAACTGTTTAAATCTGTCGATTATCTTTTTTAGCGGTTTTGACATTTTATCAAGAACTGTCTCACCCTCTGCCAATTTTCCATAATCAACATTTTGTACAGCATCTTTCATCTGATCTGCAAGTCCGCCGGTTGCGCCCGGTACTTTTGACGATGAATCTGTGCTTTTATCCGTTGAGTAATTATTTATTTCGTCAAGAGGACTAAGATATCCTTTTGCCGCCTTAGTAGCTTTCTTAGTTGCATCTGCTGTATCATTTGTCGCATCTGCCAGCTTTTCGGCATTGTTGGCAGCATCTCCATATTGGTCTGCCGTATCAGCTATTGCATCTGTTCCGACAAGACCTGCACCACTTGCGCCTGTCTGGCCAGATGATTTCTTTCCGGTGATTAATTCCGTAAATGACTTGAAGGCATTTGCCAGAGTTGCTAACTTACCGAGCAAGATATTAATAACTCTCAAAACGGGAGTGAAGAGATTGATTAATCCCTGTCCGACTGTTGCCTTGAGAGATTGCAACTGCAGCTGCATCACTTTGACCTGATTCGCCCAGCTGTCAGATGTTCGGATGAAGTCTCCAGATGCAGCCGATAACTGTTTCTGCACAAAAGCCAAACGGAGAGCAACTTTCTCCTGTTCGGTCATTTCAGATGTGGTTTTACCATAGCCATTAGCCAGTGCGTATTGATCGAGGGCACTTTGCGTCATAACGACGCCCAAATCTTTTAGTGTTTCCGTTTCACCTGTAAATACAGATTTTAGCTTGGTGTAAGCCAAGTCCTGACTGATGTTGTAGAATGACGCCACGTCGCCAGTTAGCTGTGTCAGAGCCGTTGACATATCGTAAGCCTGTGCTTCTGAGAATCCGAACGACTTAGACATTGCTCCGAACGTTCCGACATACTGTTTTGCCATTGTTTCTGACAGTCCGGCAGAGGTCATAGCATTCTTTGCAAATTCGTTTACCTTGTCCGACATGGTTGTGAATGTAACATCGACCACGTTCTGCACTTCGGCAAGGTTAGAGCCGAGTTCTACGCATTCCTTACCGAACTGCGTCAGTTTTCCAATCGCAAATGCTCCGCCAATCAGTACACCTATTTTTTTTACTACGCTGCCAAGTCCGTTAAAAGACTGCCTGATTGCTGATACGCCGTTTTGCACGCCTGATGTGTCCATTCTGGTATCAATAATGACTGAGCCATCAGCAGCCATGTGTCCACCTCCTAACTATTTGAGGTTCAACATCTCATTCAGCGCATCCTTGTACGCTTGCTCCTCGTCGCTGAGACGTGTTTTTATATCAATAATGTTCTTATTTTCTTGATAGAATTTCTTCTCCCATTTATCGAACTTTTCGCCCTTTGCTTTTTTTGACCGGATTCCAACTACGGTGTTGAACAGGCACTCGCCAGATTCCATAAAGTATCCAAAAAACGTCCACCAGTGCATATAAGGTACTGATCTGATTTCTTTACCAGCAACCTTGTTTACAGCCGGCACGATCATATCTCCATCCTGTTCCCAGTCCATCAAGCGGGGTTTAGGCTTATTCGGACTATCGTTAACTTGACCACAGTCAATAAACTCGCAAGCTTTCTGACAAGCTTCTGCAAGATATTCCGGGGGCATGCTTTGCCAGTCCTCAAACAGAATCTGTAACATAACAACAGCTTTCGCCTGTTCGTCCAATTCTGGGTCATTCATGGCGACCAGAATGTCAATAATTACTCGAAAATCCGTTCTGATAGAAAAATCCACCCCACTGATATTTAGTGAGGTGGGCAACTCATAGGCGGTCATTTTGTATACTTCTCCGTGTACTTATTGACCACTTCCTGCATTTTTTTCTTTCTCTTTTCAATCTCTGGAGTAAGTGCTTCATTGATTTTGTCAAGGACGATATAAGCGAATACCTGACCATTTCCAAAAACAGTTGTTGCGGTAATTGGTTCTTTAAATAAATCCTTAGATGCTTCGTATCCGAGCATATAATTGATTTTGTCCTCGATCTGCTTATTAATCTCCGCCATCTCTTTGCCGGAAGAGACATTTTTAACAGATTCCTGAGCCTGTTCAAAGAAAGTTTCCAATTCTTCCGCTCTTGCTGCAATGTTGATGTCGGTAGGATTCAGTTTGAATGAAGAGAACACTTCACCCTGCTTGTTCGTGAATGTGAAAAGAAGAAATCCATCATCAATGTTTGTATTAATTGTTTTTGCCATTTTCTATGCCCTCCTAAAAAAAATTATTCGCTGTCAGCTGTAAATGTGCCGGAACTGATATCAAATTTTCCTTTTACTCGTTCGCCGGTATAATTGACGGTAAACGGAATCTGATAGCCAGATGTATCACCGCCGTAGGAGGTCGGCACAACGTAGCAGTCCTGCTGATATGCTTCATACTTGCCTGCTGTGGCTTCTGTCCAAAGGTGAACCTCAACTGCTTTTGTTTTGAGGTTATCGTCTTTGAGACGTCCATCTACAATCTTCTGTAATGCTGTAAACAGATCAGAAGTAGTGTCTGCATAGAATGGATCAGCGTCAGAAGAAACTTCGTAGCCGTTATGTTTGAATGTGGATTCTCCAAGAATGTTTTTAGAGGTTTCGGTGTCTGGATTGAGTTCAACATTGTACTCTTCCAGATCTTTTCCAAGACGTTCATACTTCGGTTTCAGTCCTCTACAGAGAGAACCTGCATCGATATAATGAGCCATATATTTACGGTCAATTTTGCCTGTAACTGCCATAGAAATGTCCTTTCTGCCTATAACTTTTAAAAGGCTGTGTAGGTTAGCGACTATCTCCGATTGATAGCTGGTTGTTACTTGTTATATTACTTCATAAGTATTTTCGTAGCGTACCGTTAATGGTAATAACCAATCCTGTACACCACTCTCCTGTGGTTCTAAACCATAGGAATTATCACGGGTGATACGTTTTATCACTCGCCCCTGAGAAAGCTCAGGAAACGCATTTAAACGTGTCTCAGAGCCATTTATGATAACTGGTTCTCGGCATATCCATTTACCGAGATTATCTAGGAACTTCTGAACGGATAGCTTCTGCCTTTCCTTGTCGGATGCTGTGCGATATACCACGTAAAATGGGTACTGGCATACCTGGTGCATTACGCCACAAACATCTTCTTTTTCTGAATAAATCAAAGCTCCATTATCTGCCGAGAACGCAATTCCTGATTCCTTGCCAAGTTCTTCAAACTTGATTGTTTCATTTTCATACAGTCCCGGATACTGGTTCAGAAGTGCTTTCATGGCATCTGTCAGAATTTCGTATCCGGTTGCGTCTTTTCCGATAGGTTTATCTGCTATGCCTGCCACCTCCTGCCTGTGCTTTTACTTTGCGAACCCATGTGTCACCATATTGCCGTTTAGCGGCATCAAACCACTTTGCCTGTGCCCTGTCTCTTATACACATCTGACGCTGCCGACGAATAGCCTT
>OWJC01000766.1_pt1 | contig 12831 bp, 9 predicted proteins | sample 1732731 | NCBI WGS metagenome assembly OWJC01 (sample SAMN05065747, study PRJEB22554) | human gut metagenome | biome: ENVO:2100002; feature: ENVO:00000062; material: ENVO:00002003 | host: Homo sapiens | place: USA
AGTGCCAGCTCGGATGAATTTCCGGCTGGTGTAGAGCGAAAAGGCATCGGCACACCAGCTACACGCGCTGCCATCATCGAAAAACTGGTGCAGAAAGGCTTTATCGAGCGTAGGGGTGATAAGAAAACGAAATACCTTTGCTCTACGGACAAGGGAAATGCGCTGGTGACGGTGGTGCCGGAACAGATTCAGTCTCCATCCATGACGGCAGACTGGGAGGAAAAACTGCTGAAAATAGAACACGGCGAGTATGACAGCGATGCCTTTATGGGCGAAATCAGCAGCATGGTCAGCGGACTTGTTAAAACCTACGAGGCTGTAAAAGGAGCCGATGTGCTGATGCAGCCGGAATGCAAAGTCATTGGTTCCTGTCCCGCCTGCGGCAGTGATGTCTGCGAAACGGCAAAAGGATGGTTTTGCAGGGATAAGAGCTGTAAATTTGCGCTCTGGAAGGAAAACAGGTTTTTTCAGACACTGGGAAAGCAGATGACAGAGGAACTGGCAAAGCAACTGGTAAATCGTGGAAAAGCACGGCTTACCCATTGCTATTCCAGGAAGTCCAATCGTTACTATGACACAACCGTTCATGTAGAGACCGGCGAGGACGGTGCAGCAGCATTTAAGCTGGAGTTTGGAGGTAAAAAATGAGCATGAAAATGATGAATGCAGCTTATCTGGTGGATAATGTCGCTCTGCTTTCCTTGCAGGAAAAGCAGGACGGCGTGGAATTCCATTGTTTTGATATGGACAGCAAGGTGCAGATTGCCGAGGGACACATTGGCTGGGATGTGTTGGATAAACAGCCGTTTTCTACGCTGGAAGAAAGCGCAAGGGTGGTAGCACTTCAGAAGATTCCCCAGCTGGACGGTCTTGCCGTTGCGCCGGTAGCTCCGGAGATGCTGGAGCAGGTACGCGGCGGCAGAAAGGTTCTCTGGCAGATGAAAAAGGCTGATCCTGAGCTGGAGAATGCAAAAAATATCCGGTTTATCACCAGCAACTACGAGGATCGGTTCAAAATTCCGGATGGCAGTGCAGTGGAGATCGAGTATCCGAACCGGAAGTTCTCAGCTCGCTGCGAATATATGGACGAATATCATTTGCGCCTGGGGTATGATGTTTTGCACATCTGTCAGCTGGCAGAAATGCTGGAACGCGGCGGTGGTACATGCCGCCCGGAGCCGCTGATTACGGAAGAACGCAGTGCATGGGATTTGGGAAGCAAGGGCTTTCTTGCCATTCAGACCTGTGAGGACGGTTACGACTATACCTTATATCATAAGGACTTTACGGAAATTGACGGCGGACAGATCGACAACCCGGAAATCAGCATGAATGCAGCCAGAGACCAGATTCTTTCGGATTATGGGTTCGGTGGCCGCACCATGACGCGGATTGACTATGATGAACTTTGTGATCGTGCAGAGGAAGCGGAAATCAGCAGACGGGAATCTGTGCTGGGTAAACTCTCGGATTTGTCTTCCAGAACGGATACGCCGGTGAAAGCTGCCAAGGCGAAGGAGGCAGAGCGATGAAATACAAGCTTACGAAGGCAGAGCAGGAAACCGTCATCAATTTTGATAATGAACTGGATACCGCCAGCATTTATACCCATGACAGCCGCCTGATTAAGAAGCTTCGGGAACTGCGAAAACAGTATCCGGAGCAGTTTATTTTGGAGCACCGGGAGCATGGGTCGGTCACTTATACGATTCCGAAACGCTGCGTCGGTATCCGACCGCCTTATAGTGAAAAGCGGCGGGAACAGCAGCGGCAGGAAGCAAAGGAAAACGGCCTGCCGTTTATGGAGAAGGGAGAAATGAACGATGGCAAGAATTGAAAAATGGGATGAAGTGCATGGAACGCAGGCACCGGACGAAAGAATGATGGCATTTCTCGACAGTACTACCGACCAGTATGCGATTTTGCAGCTTCGCCGCAGCGAGGATACGGTATATGAACGCTTTTCGTCTATGCGCGAACTGGAACGGATGGGGCTGGAACCGGATATTGACCATTATGAGGTGGTTTATACGGCTCCGCTTCTTCCCTACAAGGATCAGAATACGATGTTGGAGGAACTGTATGCGAAATTCAATGTTTCCCGCCCTGATGATTTTACTGGTCATAGTCTTTCTGTGTCTGACATCGTGGCTTTACGGCAGAATGGTGTTGTAAGCTGTCACTATGTGGATTCCATCGGCTTCCAGGAACTGCCCGGATTTTTGAAACCGGAGAACTACCTGAAAGCCGCAGAAATGGCGATGGAGGACGATTACGGCATGATTGACGGCGTAATCAATAACGGAAAGAAGGAAGAACCGGTGGAGAAAGCATCGGTTCTGGATCAGCTGAAGGAAAAGCAGGAGGCGGTGCCGCCTGCACCGCCTCGCAGGTGCTGCGAAGAAAAGGAGTTATAAATGCGTTTTACGGATGACGAATGGATGCTCATGATGCTTTACAGCCCTGGCACACGGACAGGGCTGATCGAAGAGCTTCAAAAGATGCAAAAAAGTCTGACGGGCAGAGACAGAAACCTGCGCAGGTGGACGGCCTCGCTGCTTGCAAAACTGGCAGAGATGACGGATGCAGAATATGAGGCACTGGATTTGTATCCGGACGAATAAATGAGAGGAGGAAAAAGACAGATGATGACGAAAACGGCTTATTATATGCAGATGGCGCAGGAAGCTGCGGCACAGATCACTGGCAGCAAAGAACAGTGGACAGCGTTTCTGACCACATCCGCGCGGCTTTATAAGTATCCCTTTGCGGAGCAACTGATGATCTATAAGCAGAGGCCAGAAGCGACGGCCTGTGCAGAGTACGATCTCTGGAATGATCGGATGAACCGCTATGTGAAGCGTGGCTCCAAGGGCATTGCTCTTTTGGACATGCGCGGCGAGCAGCCGAAACTGCGGTATGTATTTGATGTGGCAGATACCGGAGAACGGAAGAATTCCCGACCGGTACAGCTCTGGAAAATGAATGCGGAGCATGAGCAGCCAATCATTCGCGCACTGGATGTAGCATTTGATGTTCCTGCCGGTGCTGGGTCTCTGGAAAATCATATCATGGAAGCGGCAGAACGCCTTGCAAGGGATTACTGGGAGGAAAATCGCAGGCAGATCAGTGACATCGTTGCAGATTCCTATCTGGAAGGATATGATGAACTCAACATCGGAGCTTCCTTTAAGAGAGCTGCCGCTGTCAGCATCGCATATTCCGTCTTTACCCGGACGGTGGGCAATGCAGATGACTATTTTGAGCACGAGGATTTTCTGGACATCTTTGATTTTAATACGCAGGCTGCCGCCAATGTGCTGGGAACTGCGGTCAGCGAAATGTCCAGCCAGATCTTCCGGGAAATTGAACGCACGATCCGAACCTATGAAAGAGATAAGCAGGCAGAAAGGAGCCAAAACTATGATGGAGCTGAATTACACGAAGAACGGCGATTACCTGATTCCGGACATCCAGTTGTCGGTGCAGGAACAGAAGCCTCTGGGCAAGTACGGGAGGATGCGCAGAGCGTTCCTGCAGGAGAACAACACGCTGCTGTACAATCACCTGATCCTGACCGAGAAGCTGTATCCGCACCTGTGGGAGATTCAGGAGACCGCGACCGCACGGATGGAGCAGATGATGGCGGAGCTTCTGAAAGCGAATCCGGCACCGGACAAGAAATCGAACCAAATGGCCTGGGTGCAGCACATGAACATGCTGAAAGCGCAGGCAGAGGAAGTCATTCTGACGGAACTTATCAACAGTTGAACTTTATGAGCCTGTTTCAGTCCGAGGCAGAGCAGATTCAGAAAATTGATGCGACGGCAGAAAATGCAGCCAGAGAAGCGGAGAGCGAAAAGCCCTCCGCTTTTGTCATTTCTGAGAATGAAATCGACCGGATGTTGCGAGCAGGTTCTAATTTTGAGGGCGGAAAAATCCGTATTTATGCGCTGTATCAGCAGCAAGGGGACGCGAAAGAACGAGCTGCATTTCTGAAAGCGGAATACGGTCTTGGCGGTCACAGCTATACCTTTATGGATGGCAGTCGTGGTTTTGCAGATTATGACGGAAAAGGTATTCTGCTTCGCAATTATGGCCATGATCGGGAAGTGCGACTTACATGGTCGGCGGTGGATAAGCGGTTAGACCGGCTTGTGGTAAATGGTCAATATCTTACCGCACTGGAAATGGAAGAGTATCGGAAGCTGGAGCAGGAATATGGTGCACCGCTTCCTATGCCGACTGCCGCCCATGTATTTCCGCCAACACCACCGGAACACTACGATACCGGAAATGAGCATGTGGACAACTTGCTGAATACGGCTGCGGATGTATATGCCCGGAGTGAACTGGCAGCACCCCAGCGGTTTACCGTGATGGAGACAGACGCTGGCTATGCGGTCTGGGATGATATTCAGGACGGCATTCATGTAGAGCCGGATGGTGTCAGCGAGGAGTTTACCAGCGAATGGGAGGCAGAGACCTACCGCCAGCAGCTGATTGAAAAAGTTCAGGAACGGGAAGCAAAAGACTGGCTCTATGTTGAACAGAGCAAGCAGAATTTGCAGCAGGACATTCCATTCCCAGATGTGGAATCCGAAGAAATACAGGAATCGGCTCACGCAGAGACAGAACCTCTGGTACTGGAAATGCAGGAACACGCCAGAGAACTTGCCAAAGAGTCTGGCTATGCGCCGGATGAACGGTTTGTAGTCACGCTGACCGGCGAGAACTTCCCGGATTCTAAGGATGCGTTTGCCATCTGGGATTATGTCAAAGAGGAGTATTACGGATATTCAGACGGAAAAGTACAGACATTTGCCGATTATGTGAGTGCGTCAGAGGCGTTGCAGGAGATTCGCGGCAGGAATATGGAGGCTGAAAAAGAGCCTGCAACTGTGCAGCCAGAACCGGCAGCTCCGGTGCAGCCAGATTATCGTGTCGGCGATACGCTGTATCTGGACGGAAAGGCATTTACGATTGAAAAAGTCGGGCTTTTTGATGTGGAGCTTCGGGACCCGGATTCCGTGTATCCGATCTTCCGCTCGGAAAGCAAGGAGAATCTGGCAAGACTTTTGGAGCATGAGGAAAATGTTCACCTGCATAATCTGGTGGTTGATCTGAATCCCGGCAGAGAAAAGCAAAGTGAGGAACAAAAATCGGTAATTCCAGAGACAGAGCCGGAGAACACTCATGCAGAAAACTATCGTATCAACAGCTTTCATCTTGGCGAAGGCAGTCCCAAACAGAAATTCCGTGCCAACATGGATGCTATCTACACGCTGAAAACCTTAGAAAACCAGCACAGAGATGCGACACCGGAAGAACAGGAAACACTGGCCAATTATGTCGGCTGGGGCGGGTTGGCAGATGCCTTTGACGCAGGGAAAGCTGCCTGGGCAGGCGAATATAAGGAACTGAAAGCAGCTCTTACGGAAGAAGAATATGCCGCAGCCAGGGCTTCGACTCTGAATGCGCATTACACCAGCCCTACCGTGATCCGTGCAATCTATGAAGCATTGGACGGTATGGGATTTGAGAAAGGCAACATTCTGGAACCGTCGATGGGTGTCGGCAACTTCTTCGGTATGCTGCCGGATTCCATGCTGGGAAGCAGACTGTATGGTGTGGAACTGGATTCCATCACCGGGCGCATTGCGCAGAAGCTGTATCCGCAGGCAGAAATCAAGGTGGCAGGCTTTGAGACCACTGACCGGCGCGACTTCTATGATCTGGCCGTCGGCAATGTACCCTTTGGCAACTACCGTGTCAGCGATAAGCCCTATGATAAGCTCGGTTTTTCTATCCACAACTATTTCTTTGCCAAGGCGTTGGATCAGGTTCGTCCCGGTGGCATCGTGGCCTTTGTTACCAGCCGCTATACGATGGATTCCAAGAATCCGGACGCACGAAAGTATCTGGCGCAGCGGGCAGAACTGCTGGGAGCCATTCGACTTCCCAACAACGCATTCCGTGCCAATGCCGGTACAGATGTAGTGTCGGATATTATTTTCCTGCAAAAGAGAGACCATCCCATTGATATCGAACCGGATTGGGTGCATCTGGGGCTGACATCGGAGGGTATTACCCTCAACAGCTACTTTGTTGATCACCCGGAAATGGTGCTGGGTGAAATTACAACGGAAAGTACCCAGTACGGCAAGGAAGAATGTACGGTCATCCCGATTCAGGATGCGTATCTGGGAGACCAGCTGCATGAGGCTGTGCAGCACATCGGCGGTCACTATGAAGCGCAGGAGCTGGCACCGGAAGAAGAGTTGTCCTTGCAGGGCGAAACCATTCCGGCAGACCCCAATGTAAAAAACTTCTCCTATGCGGTGGTGGATGGGGATGTTTACTTCCGCGAGAACAGCATCATGCGGAAAGCTGACCTTTCTGCGACAGCCACCGGCAGGATCAAGGGCATGGTGGAGCTTCGTACCATTGTGCAGGAACTGATCGACTATCAGCTGAACGATTACCCGGAGGACGCGATTGCCCAGAAACAGCGGGAACTGAATGTAGCCTATGACCGATTCGCCGATCAGTATGGGCTTATCAACTCCCGTGCAAATGCGCAGGCTTTTTCAGAAGATTCGTCTTATTATCTGCTCTGCTCTCTGGAAAATGTAGATGAAAACGGCAGGCTGGAATCCAAGGCGGACATGTTCACCAAACGGACGATTCGACCGGAACGGGCTGTTACCAGCGTAGATACTCCGGCAGAGGCTCTGGCAATCTCCATCGGAGAGCGCGGCAAAGTGGATTTGCCCTATATGTCGGAGCTTTTAGGTACACCGGGAGAATTTGAAAAAATCCAGCAGGAACTGCATGGTGTCATTTTCAAAGACCCGATGACGCAGGGCGGCGAGGAAACCGGCTGGGTGACGGCTGATGAATATCTGTCCGGCAATGTCCGGGAAAAACTCCGCGTGGCAGAACTGGCTGCGGCTTCTGACCCTGCCTTTGCGGTAAACACGGAATATTTGAAGAAAGCACAGCCGAAAGACCTGGATGCGTCGGAGATTGATGTGCGCCTTGGTGCCACATGGGTCAATCGGGATTATATCCAGCAGTTTATGGAAGAAACCTTTGAACCGCCGTTCTATCTGCGCAGAAATATTGAAGTGAAATTCTCTCCCATGACGGCAGAATGGCAAATTACCGGCAAGAGTACACCGAGCCGGAATGATGTTCATGCCTATATGACCTACGGCACCAGCCGTGCCAATGCCTACCGAATTCTGGAGGATACGCTGAATCTGCGGGATATTCGTATTTACGATACCGTGGAGGATGCAGACGGCAAGCAGAAGCGGGTTCTGAATAAAAAGGAGACCACCCTCGCCCAGCAGAAACAGCAGGCCATTAAGGATGCGTTCCAGAACTGGGTGTGGAAAGACCCTTATCGCCGCGCGGAACTTGTGGAAAAGTATAACGAGCTGTTCAACAGCACTCGTCCCCGTGAGTATGATGGTTCTCATATCCGCTTTGGCGGCATGAATCCGGAAATCCGGCTGCGGGAACACCAGCAGAATGCCATTGCTCATGTGCTGTACGGTGGCAATACACTGCTGGCCCACGAAGTGGGTGCCGGTAAGACTTTCGAGATGGCCGCTTCTGCTATGGAGGCAAAACGGCTGGGACTGTGCCAGAAATCCATGTTTGTCGTTCCGAATCATTTGACCCTTCAGTGGGCAAACGAGTTTCTGCGCCTGTATCCGAGTGCAAAACTGCTGGTGGCAAGCAAAAAGGACTTTGAAACGGCCCGCAGAAAGAAGTTCTGCGCACGAATTGCTACTGGTGATTACGATGCAGTCATCATCGGGCATTCCCAGTTTGAGAAAATTCCGGTGTCCGCAGAACGGCAGGAGCGGATTTTGACTGCCCAGATTGATGAAATCGAAAACGCCATTGCTGAGATGAAATCCCAGAATGGCGAACGTTTCTCCATCAAACAGATGGAAAAGACCCGGAAAGGATTGGAGGCGAGATTGGAGAAACTTCGGGCAACCGACCGAAAAGACGATGTGATTACCTTTGAGCAGCTGGGCGTAGACCGGCTGTTCGTAGACGAGGCACACGCGTTCAAGAACCTGTTCCTCTACACAAAAATGCGCAATGTTGCAGGCTTGTCCACATCGGAAGCGCAGAAATCTTCGGATATGTTTATGAAGTGCCAATATATGGACGAGTTGACAGGCGGGCGCGGCATCATTTTTGCGACCGGCACCCCGGTTAGCAACAGCATGACGGAGCTTTACACCATGATGCGGTATCTCCAGTACGGCACGTTGCAGCAGAAAGGGCTGACCCATTTCGACAGCTGGGCTTCTACCTTTGGTGAGACCACCACGGCCATTGAGCTGGCACCGGAAGGAACCGGATACCGGGCAAGAACAAGATTTGCAAAATTCTTCAACCTGCCGGAGCTGATGAATATGTTCAAGGAAGTGGCAGATATCAAGACTTCCGATCAGCTGCATCTGCCGGTGCCGGAGGCAAAATTTGAAACCGTGGTGGTGCAGCCTTCGGAGCATCAGCAGGCGATGGTGGCGGAGCTTTCGGAACGGGCGGCGGCTGTGCATTCCGGTGTGGTAGACCCGTCGGTCGATAACATGCTGAAAATCACATCGGATGGCAGAAAGCTGGGACTGGATCAGCGATTGATGAATCCGCTCCTGCCGGATGACCCCAACAGTAAGCTCAACGCCTGTGTGCGGAATGTGCTTCGGATTTATGAGGAAGGACAGTCGGATAAGCTGACCCAGTTGCTGTTCTGCGACCTCAGCACGCCGAAGAACGATGGAACCTTCAATGTCTATGAGGATATCCGCGCCAAACTAATTCAGTCCGGTGTGCCGGAAGAAGAAATCGCATTTATTCATGATGCCGATACTGAGGCAAAAAAGAAAGATTTATTTGCCAAAGTGCGTACCGGACAGGTACGGGTATTGTTAGGTTCGACACAGAAGATGGGTGCAGGCACGAACGTGCAGGACAGGCTGGTGGCCGTGCATCATCTGGATGTGGGCTGGCGGCCTGCGGACATGACCCAGCGAAATGGTCGTATCATCCGTCAGGGAAACCGAAACAAAGAAGTGCAGGTTTATCAGTATGTGACGGAAGGAACTTTTGATGCCTACCTCTATCAGACACTGGAGAATAAGCAGAAATTTATCAGCCAGATCATGACCAGCAAATCTCCGGTACGTTCCTGTGATGATGTAGATGAGCAGGCTCTTTCCTATGCAGAGATCAAGGCACTTTGTGCCGGAGACCCGCAAATCAAGGAGAAAATGGACTTGGATGTAGATGTTGCAAGGCTGAAAGTATTGAAGGCGGATCATCAGAGCCAGCAGTACCGATTGGAAGATAAATTGATGAAATATTTCCCTGCGGAGATTGAGAAAACGCAGGGGTTCATCAAGGGCTTTCAGTCGGATATTCGGACGGTGGCGGCACATCCGCTGCCGGAAGAGGGGTTCTGCGGTATGGAGGTGAATGGCACACAATTTACTGAAAAAGCCGAGGCCGGTGAAGCAATCCTTGCAATCTGTAAAGCCAATCAGAGTTTGGAGCCGGTGCCGCTTGGCAGCTATCGCGGTTTCAAGATGGAGTTGTCATATGACAGCTTCCAGAAAGAGTATCAGGTGCTGCTGAAAGGCGAGATGACCCACCGGGTGCCCATCGGCACCAGTGCTGCGGGCAATATCCAGCGTTTGGATAATGCTCTTGCCGGGATTCCTGCAAGGCTGGAGAAGGCGGAACAGCAGCTGGACAATCTTAGGAGCCAGCAGGAAGCTGCGCAGGCCGAGCTTGGAAAGCCGTTCCCCCAGGAGGCAGAACTGGCGGAAAAGAGTGCAAGACTGGCGGAACTGGACGCACTGCTGAATATGGATGACCGTGGAAATGATGATCCTGACCGTGAGAAAACAACGGAAAAACCGTCTGTCCTGGCAGAATTGCGTGACCGTGCCGGTCGCATTCCGCCGATGGCACATCGAGATGATGAGGAGGTGGCACTATGAGTGTTCGGGAACACTGGATCAACGTCCGGGTAAATCCGGAAGAGCTGGCGAGGATTCGTGAAAAGCAGAAAGAATTAGGCATCCGCAATACCGGTGCCTATATGAGAAAGATGGCGATGGACGGGTACTGCGTAAATCTTGATTTGTCGGATGTGGTGCAGGTATCCACACTTCTTCGCCGATGCAGCAACAATCTGAACCAGTACGCAAAACGCGCCAATGAATCTGGAAGCATCTATGCGGAGGATATCCGGGATTTGCAGAAGCGACTGGATGAACTCTGGGAGATGCAAAAGCTGATCTTAAAGAGGCTTTCTGGTATTCGATGACGGCGCAAACGTGCGGAATTTCTATTGCACATGGCACAGATGAAACAGTCTGTGTCATTACATATTTTTTGCAGGTCTTCCTGTTGACATCGTGGTGTTTGGCAAGCGGGTACGGTAAAATGAAGATGAAAAGAAAAACGAAGGGGTGAAATCCATGAAAATCGTATGTTTTTTGTTGAAGCTGGGGCTGAAAGTTCTGTTGCTGCCGGTTGCGTTTCTGCTGCGATTTCTGTGCTTTATCTGGAATCTGTTGATACAGCTATCCCTGTGGGTGCTTTCGCCGGTTATGCTGTTCGTTCTTGGCTGCGGCATCTATTCGGTGGTTCGGGCGAGCTGGACGGATGCGTTCCTGCTGACCCTGATTGAGATGGGACTGTTCGCAGCTGCGGTTGGTGCGGGCGGCATCATGGAACTGATGGAACGGCTGTGCGAGCGTGTAGAGGATGTTTTGACAGTTTGAGTTCAGGAGGAATTAGATGGATATTCAGTTTATGAAAGATTATTATGATTTACGGTACGAGGAAACAGATGGAGAGAACTATTTTGTGGAAGAGACAGCTTATCAGGAAAAACAGTCTGAGCAATCGAAGATGGAAGACCAGCTGATGGAAATGGTGGGAGGCAGCGAATCTAATGTGTGGAAGCTGTACGAAAGCATTATGTGCGTCTATTTCGATATGGAAGAAATCATCAAGCAGGCAGTTTATTTGCAGGGAGCTTATGACCGAGAACGGATGCTAAAATGAGAATAGTGGATTGGTAAGAGCTGCCTTCGGGTAGCTCTTTTTAGATGGAGGAATATGAAAATGGCGGCTACAAGACTAATTGCTCTGCATATCAATAAAGGAAAGACGGTAGCGCAGTGCCTGGCTGACCGTACTGATTATTCTGAGAATGCAGCAAAGACGGAAGATGGAAAATACATCAGCGCGTATGCCTGTGATGCAAAGACCTGTGATGAAGAATTTCTGCTTTCCAAACGGCAGTATGAGCATATCACCGGTAGAACCCAGGCGCATGATGTAATTGCATATCAGATTCGGCAATCCTTTAAGCCTGGAGAGATCACGCCGGAGGAAGCAAACAAGGTTGGGTATGAGACGGCCATGCGCTTTACTAAGGGAAAACATGCCTTTATCGTGGCTACCCATGTTGATCGTGCGCACATTCATAACCACATTATTTTTAATTCGACTACATTAGACAGCACCAGAAAATTCCGAGATTTTCGCTTATCCGGTCTTGCACTGGCAAGGCTCAGTGATATCGTCTGTCTGGAACACCGGTTGTCGGTCATTATCCGGAAGCCCTATGGAGAGCGGCAGAAGAGAACGGAATACCCGGAGAAAAAATCGCAGCGGGATGAAATCTGCGAGGCCATTGATGCAGCATTGGAAAGAAAGCCAAAAGACTTCCAGGAACTGATTGGAATTTTGCAGGAAGCAGGGTACGAGTATAAAGATGGAAAACAGCCTGCCCTGCGGGGAAAAGGCCACGCCAGATTTGCTCGTTTCCGCTCTCTTGGCAAAGGATATTCGGTTGAAGAACTCTGCGAAGTGATTGCTGGAAATGCGGTTCATAAAAGCAAATTTGCAGAGAAAAATCGTACAAACGCACGGTCAGCACAGGTGCATCAGAAGGCAGAGCTGTCGTTCCTGATTGATGTCCGTGCCAAAATGCAGGCGGGCAAAGGCGCGGGATATGCGCGTTGGGCCAAAGTCTTTAATCTGAAGCAGATGGCAAAAGCTATGATGTTCATGGAAGAGCATGGAATCAAGAACTATGCAGAGCTGAAAGAAAAGGCAGATGGAATTTCTGAAAAATGTGATGCGCTGCTGGAATCTGTAAAAGCAGATGAGGCACGGATGTCGGAAGTGTCGGTACTGAGGAAGCATCTAATCAATTATGCCAAGACAAAAGATGTTTTTGCCGCGTATAAAGCATCCGGCTACGACCGGGAGTTCTATGAAGCCCATCGGGATATGCTGGCCTTGCGCAGCGCAGCAAAAAAGGCGTTTGATGCCTATAAGAAAGAGAACGGTTCTGACAAAAAGCTCCCGCGCATCAGCGAGCTGAACGCAGAGTATGCGATGCTTCTGGAACGAAAGAAAAGCTCCTATGCAGAGTACCGCAAGACCAAATCGGAAATGCAGGATTGGCTTGTGGCACAGAAAATCGTGCAGGAAATCCTGAAAGAGGACGAACAGAAGAAAGAGCAACTGCATGAGCAGGAAGTGCGGCAGGAAGAAGAAAATAGACAGAATAGCAGATGATGGAAAGCCCGGTGCAGTGTGAGTGTTATGCTCATGCTGCACCGGGCTTTTTTTCTTTGGCAGGAACTGCCGTTAAAGCATCCGGAACGGATGCGCAGCTCGATGCCGCAGGCAGCGTTCTATGGGGATTGGGGAGTTTCCCCAACAAGCAGAAAATCGCTTTCGTGTCACGAAAGCCCTGCTTGCAGAAGAGTG
>OWJC01000773.1_pt1 | contig 12774 bp, 9 predicted proteins | sample 1732731 | NCBI WGS metagenome assembly OWJC01 (sample SAMN05065747, study PRJEB22554) | human gut metagenome | biome: ENVO:2100002; feature: ENVO:00000062; material: ENVO:00002003 | host: Homo sapiens | place: USA
ATCTACACAAGGCTATTCGTCGGCAGCGTCAGATGTGTATAAGAGACAGAAATTGCACCTATTCCGTCCGTGGCGGCATCTGCCCGGAGCGGGCTATTTTCCGGCCGGGATTTCGACCCAGAAGCACGACCCCGCGCCGACGGCGGAATCGACGCCGATACGGCCGCCGAGCTGTTCGGCGATGTTCTTGCAGATCGGCAGCCCGAGCCCGGTGCCCTGCGTGAAGGTGTCGACCTTGTAGAACCGGTCGAAAATCTTGGCGCGTTCCTCCTCGGGGATGCCGATGCCCGTATCGCGGACGTAGAACCGTACCCATCCGGGGCGTTGCGAGAACCCGATCGTTATCGAACCTTTTGTCGTGAATTTCACGGCATTGCGTACGAAATTGCCGAGTATCTGGTGCAGTCCCTGCTTGTAATCCTCGAGCTGGAGCCGGGGCAGGCTGTCTTCCAGCCGCAGGACGACCCCTTCGGCGACTTGCAGGCGGAATGTCTCGGCCACCTCGCGGCATAAATCGCGGGCGTCGAATTTCGTACGGACGATCTCTATGCGTCCCGATTCGATCCGGGCCAGGTCGAGTACGTCGGAGATGATTTGCAACAACAGGGTGTTATTTACCAGGATCAGGTCGGCGAATTCTTTGCGCTGGTCGGGATCGGCCTCCGTAGCCATCAGTTCCGAAAAGCCTACGATCGCGTTGAGCGGCGTGCGAATTTCGTGGCTCATGTTGGCCAGGAAGGCCGATTTGAGCTTGTTGGACTCTTCGGCGCGCTCCTTGGCGGCGATCAGCTCCTGTTCGGTCTGCTTGAGTGCCGTGATGTCGTAATTGATCCCCAGCATGTCGATGACCTGTTCGCCGGGGCGGTAGTCCCGGCAGATGAGGTGGGTTTTGATCCATGTTTTCCGTCCGTCGTCGTGCTGCACGCGGCAGATGGCCGTTGCCGACTGCACTTCACCCGCGGAGAAGCGGGTCAGCAGGTCGAGCAGGGGCTTGCGGTCTTCGGGGTGGATGTGGCGGTATTTGCCGATCACGTCGACGATCTGCGCCGAGTCGGCCTCCCCGTAGTTGCGCAGCCATACGTTTTGCGCATAGCCCTCTTTGTTGTAGAGGTTGTAGTTGGCATATCCTACCTGGGCATATTCGGAGATGATGCGGAACAGGGCTTCGAACTCCGAAACCCGGTTCTGGATCTTCCGCAACTCGGTGTTGTCGATATTGATGAGCAGGTAGTGGGTGAGTTCGCCCCGGTCGTCGTACAGGCAGCGTATGCGCCCCGTCCAGTCGAAATGCCCCGGGCGCGTGCTTTCGTAGTAGCCGCCGAGTTTTCCGAATTCGTAACGGGCGGTGAAATCCGCACTTTCGCCGTGCTAGATGCGGATTTTCGTCTCCTCCGGGAAATTAGGGTTGTCGAACAGGTTGAGCCCGCGTATTTTGCCCGGATCTTTCACCCCGAACATCTCCAGGTCGCAGGTGTTGATGTCGATGAGCCGTCCCCGGTCGTTGTAGATCTCGATGCCGACGGGGGCGTTCTGGATGATGTTGCGCAGCAGTTTTTCCTGCTCGTCCAGTGCCTTGTGTGCCGTTATGGCGTCGGTGATGTCGAGGATCAGGATCACAATCTCGCTTCCGTCGTTGGGCGTATTGTACAGGAAACTGCGGCAATGGCGCCTGGTTTTTTTTGCGAACCATTCGTCGGTCTTGTAATTGCCGAGGCGGATGTGCGCGAGTTTGTCGATATGGGCATCGACGGGGTGCCCGGTCTCGCGTGCCGTCTTGCCTATATATGCGTCCGGTTCTATCCCCACGATTTGCTGCGCCGCGCGGTTGACCGAGAGAAAAAGGTAGTCGATGGCGCGTCCGTCGCTGTCGTAAAGCAGCCGGATGCGGAAATATCCGATCGGCAGGTGGTCGAGCAGCACGTCCATATGCTTGTTTTCCTTTACGACCGTGTGGTAGTTGTTTTCGAGCGTCAGGATTTCTGCTTCGCGCCGGTCGTGCACGGGGACGCGCTGCATGTAGCCGAAAAGGTGCGTACCCGTTGCGGGGTCGGTCTGCCGTCCGACGAGCTGGGCGTGGAGCCAGACTTCGCCCTCGGGAAGTTCGATCGGGAACGTCCTGTCGAATTTGCTGTCGACCTTGAGCGCCATGAATTCGTTGTGGATCGGCATCCGGTAGTCTTCGCGAACCAGGTGTGTCAGTTGCCCGATCCGGACTTTGTCGCCGTCGAGCCCCAGCAGCTTGGCAATATATTCGGAGACATGCAGTTCGCCGGCCTGGAAATCCGCTTTCCACCAACCCATGTGGGCGGCGTCCAGCATGAGCATCAGGGATTGGAAATTAGGGGTGTCGGGTGTGAACATGGTGCAATGGGATGTCTGGGGATATTTAGAGCGGGCGGATGATACGTGCAGGGTTGCCTGCTGCGACCGAATCCGCGGGGATATCTCGTGTGACGACCGACCCGGCCCCGACGACCGCCCTGTCGCCGATCGTGACGCCCGGGCATACGATCACTCCGCCGCCCAGCCAGCAGTGGTCGCCGATGACGATGGGCTTGCCTGCTTCGAGGGCCGTCCCGCGTGTCGCGGCGTCGAACGGATGGTGCGCCGTGAGCAGCTGCACTTTGGGGCCTATGAGCGTCCCGCAGCCGATGCGTATCGGTGCCAGGTCGAGGAAAACGCAGTCGAAATTGACGAAGGAACCTTCGCCCATGTGGATGTTGTAGCCGTAGTCGCAGTGGAAAGGTTCGCGGATGAACCCGCGGACGTTGGGGCACAATTCCCCGAGTGTGGTGCGGTAGTCGTCGCCGTGGCCGCAGCATTCGACGTTGAGGCGATGCATCAGGCGCGTGGCACGGTCGCGGTCGGCCGTCAGCTCCGCGTCATGCGGGTCGAACCATTCGCCCGCCAGCATCTTCTCCTTCTCGCCTCTCATCGGTACATGCCGGCATTTTTAGTCGAACGACTGCAATTCGATCAGCTTGGCGTAGATGCCGCCCTTGGCGAGCAGTTCGGTGTGGGTGCCCTGCTCGGCCACGCGGCCGTGGTCGACGACGATGATCTTGTCGGCGTTGTGAATCGTCGACAGGCGGTGGGCGATAACCACCGATGTGCGGCCGACGAGCAGCTTGTTGAGGGCATCCTGCACGAGTTTTTCGCTCTCCGTGTCGAGGGCCGAGGTGGCCTCGTCGAGGATCAGTATCTCGGGGTTTTTCAGCACGGCGCGTGCGATCGAAAGCCGCTGGCGCTGGCCTCCCGAGAGTTTGACGCCCCGGTCGCCGATGTTGGTCTGGTAGCCTTCGGGTGCTTCCTGTATGAAGCAGTCGGCATTGGCGATCCGGGCCGCCTCGACGATCTCGTCGTGCGTGGCCCCGGCCTTGCCCATGGCGATGTTGCCTTCGATGGTGTCGTTGAAAAGCACGGTGTCCTGTGCCACGACGCTCATGTGGGCGCGCAGGCTGTCCTGCGTGTAGTCGCGCACCGAGACCCCGTCGATCAGGATGTCGCCCGCCTTCACGTCGTAGAAACGCGGTATGAGTTCGCTGAGGGTCGACTTGCCTCCGCCCGAAGGGCCTACCAGGGCCACGGTCTCGCCGCGCTTGATCTCGAACGAGATGCCTTCGATCACCTCGCGGCTGCCGTCGTACGAGAAGTGGATGTCCCGGAATTCGATCTTGTCTTTCAGCCCGTCGAGTTCGATCGCCCCGGGCTTGTCCTGGATTTCGCTCTGGGCGTCGATGATCGAGAAGATGCGTTCGCCGGCGGCGATACCCTGGTTGATGTTGGAGAACTGGTCGATGAACGTGCGCACCGGGCGCGTTATCTGCGAGAACATGGCGATGAAGGCGATGAAGCCTTCGGGGCTGAGCGCGTCCTTGAATACGAGCGAACCTCCGAATACCAGGATGACGCCTACGGCCGAGATGCCCAGGAATTCGCTCATCGGCGAAGCCAGCTGCTGGCGGCGGGCCATCGAAAGGGTCAGCCGCGCCAGGTCTTCGCTCAGGTCGTAGAACTTCTGCTTGACGTAGCCCGTGGCATTGTAGCTCTTGATGACCTTGATGCCCGAGAGCGATTCGTCGAGTGTCGAGACCAGTTCGCCCATGCGCTGCTGGCTTGTGCGTGCGGGATGGCGCAGGCGCTTGACGATGCTGCCGATGATCAGTGCCACGACGGGCAGGAAAAGCACCGAGAAGAGTGCCAGCTCCCACGAGATGGCGACCATCATGACCGTATAGCCGATGATGAGGAACGGTTCGCGGAAAGCCACCTGCAAGGTGTTGGTGATGCAGAACTGCACCACGCCGACGTCCGAGGTGATTTTCGAGATGATGTCGCCCTTGCGCTGGTCGCTGAAATAGCCCACGTTCATGTCCACGACTTTGGAGAACATCTCGTTGCGCATGCGCTGCAGGGTGCGCGTGCGCATGTTCTCGACCGTCCATGCGCCCATGTAGCGGAACAGGTTGCTCAGCAGGCTCACGAAGATGGTGACGATGGCCAGCAGCAGCAGGACGTTTTCGGGGTTGTATTCGTTGAACAGGTGCGAATAGGTGAAGTTGAACAGCGCCGTCAGGTATTCCTGGTTGAACGCCAGCGGGGGGAGTTTCTCCACGTATACGAACGTGTAATCCGCATCGAACATCGTCTTGAGGATCGGCATGATCAGCAGGAACGTGAGCGAATTGAACAGTGCGTAGAAGAGCGAGTAGAAGAAATAGGGGATGGCGTATTTGCGGATGGGTCGGGCGAAACCCAGAAGCCTCATGTATATTTTAAACATTACGGGCGGATTATTTGCAGTTTATGTGATAATCGTGACAAAGATAGGAATAATAATGTGAAATTCGGAATTCCCGGCTTAAAAGTGCGAAGTTCCGGGGAGTTTAGAACCGAAAAAAACGAAGGGGCAGACATGCTGTCCGCCCCTTTTCAGGGTTCGTAACCCGTATCTTCCAGTAAATGCGCCTTGTCGTTGGCGGCAGCGACCGCCAGTTGGTCGCAGCGATTGTTCTCCACGGTGTCGGCATGCCCCTTGACCCAGACGAAGCGGACGTTGTGATGCCGGTACACGCGCAGGAAGCGCATCCACAGGTCGGGGTTTTTCTTACCGGCGAACCGCTTTTTCACCCAGCTGAAGAGCCAGCCTTTCGTCACGGCGTCCACGACGTATTTCGAATCGGAGTACACGGTGACGTCCGACCCGTCGAACTTGAGCGCCTCGAGTGCCACGCAGACAGCCATGAGCTCCATGCGGTTGTTGGTCGTCAGGCGGAATCCCTGCGACAGCTCCTTGCGGTGCTGTCCCGAAAGGAGTACCGCGCCGTAGCCTCCCGGCCCGGGGTTCCCGAGCGCCGAGCCGTCGGTATATATGGTGATTGTCGGCAAATCGTGTTGTCGTTAAACCCGGCCCTGCGGTGCGGGTATGGTTCGTCTGCGGCATGGCCGCGGTGGAAAGTACCTGTCCCGAACCCCGCAGGAATTCGGGACAAGGCATGTCCGTCCTTTTTACGAAAGGGCTTCCAGTTGCGCCTTGATGGCCGCGATCTTGGCCTCGGCGTCGGCCTGCTTGGCGCGTTCGTTGGCCACCACCTTCTCGGGGGCCGACTGCATGAAACGCTCGTTCGAGAGCTTTTTCATTACGCTCGCGAGGAACCCTTCCTGGTAGGACAGTTCGTCCGTCAGTTTGCGTCGTTCCGCTTCGGCGTCGATTTTGCCCGCCATCGGCACGAAGTACTGCGTCGTCTTGACGATGAACGCTGCGGCCGCCGGGTCTTTCTCCGTCACCGTCTCGATGGCCGTCAGGTTGGCCATTTTCCGCATCACGGGGGCGTACTCGGCCGGGTAGTTTTCGTCGGCGATCACCTTGAGCGTCAGCGCTTCCTTCTGCGGCAGGTTCTTCTGGTTGCGGACGTTACGCACCGAGGAGATCACCTCCCTGGCCAGCTCGAACCGCGCCAGCAACTGTCCGTCGATTTCGTCTGGCTGGGGCATCGGGGCGACGGTGATCGACTCGCCTTCTTTGCGCGGGGCGAGGTCTTGCCAGATCTCTTCCGTCACGAAGGGCATGAAGGGGTGCAGCACGCGCATCAGGGAGTCGAAGAACGTGCGCGTGGCTTCGAACGTCGGCGCGTCGATCGGCTGCCCGTAGGCGGGTTTCACCATCTCGAGGTACAGGCCGCTGAAATCGTCCCAGAAGAGCTTGTAGGTCGTCTTGAACGCCTCCGAAATGCGGTAGCAACCGAAATCGTCGGCGATCTGGCGCAAAGCGACGCCGAGCGTCTGGCGGAACCATGCGACCGCCAGACGGTTGTTCTCGTCCTGTGCGGCATTGCCGTCCGCCGACCAGCCGTTCACCAGGCGGTAGGCGTTCCATATCTTGTTGCCGAAGTTGCGTCCCTGTTCGCAGAGCGCCTCGTCGAACATCACGTCGTTGCCTGCCGACGAGGAGATGAGCATCGCCATGCGCATACCGTCGGCGCCGTATTTGGCGATCAGGTCGAGCGGGTCGGGCGAGTTGCCCAGCTGCTTGGACATCTTGCGGCCGATCTTGTCGCGGACGATGCCCGTGAAATAGACGTTTCCGAAAGGTTTTTCGCCGCGGTATTCGTAACCCGCCATGATCATGCGCGCCACCCAGAAGAAGATGATGTCGGGGCCCGTCACCAGGTCGTTGGTGGGGTAGTAGTAGCTGATCTCCCTGTTGCCGGGGTTGCGGATGCCGTCGAAGACCGAAATCGGCCACAGCCACGACGAGAACCACGTGTCCAGCACGTCGTCGTCCTGTCTGAGGTCGGACGGCTGCAACGAGGCGTCGCCGGTTTTCGCACGCGCCTTTTCGAGCGCCTCCCCGGCCGTCGGGGCCACCACGAAGCCGCCTTGGGGCAGGTACCAGGCCGGAATGCGCTGGCCCCACCACAGCTGGCGCGAGATGCACCAGTCCTTGATGTTCTCCATCCAGTGGCGGTAGGTGTTCTTGTATTTCTCGGGCACGAAACGGATCGCATCCTCCATCACGGCCTTCGTCGCCGGTTCGGCCAGCTCCTGCATCGAGAGGAACCACTGCATCGAGAGTTTCGGCTCGATGGCCACGCCCGTGCGCTCCGAATAGCCCACGTTGTTGGTATAATCCTCGGTCTTCTCCAGCAGGCCGGCTTCCGCCAGGTCGCCTTCGATCTTTCTGCGGACGTCGAAACGATCCATGCCGACGTACAGCCCCACTTTGTCGTTGATCGTGCCGTCGTCGTTGAAGATGTCGATCACCTCGAGGTTGTATTTCTCGCCCAGCATGTAATCGTTCACGTCGTGCGCCGGGGTCACTTTCAGCGCGCCCGTACCGAACTCGATATCGACGTATTCGTCGCGGATTACGGGGATTGCGCGGTTCACCAGCGGTACGATGACGCGCGCCCCGGCCGGCAGCCAGCCGTAGCGCGGGTCGTTGGGGTTGACGCACAGCGCCGTGTCGCCCAGGATCGTTTCGGGGCGCGTCGTGGCGACGATGACCGCCTTGTCCGAGCCTTCGACCATGTAGCGCAGGTAGTAGAGCTTGCCGTGCGACTCCTTGAATACCACCTCTTCGTCCGACAGCGCCGTCTGCGCCGCGGGATCCCAGTTGACCATGCGTACGCCGCGGTAGATCTTGCCTTTCTCGTAAAGGTCGCAGAATACCTTGATGACGCTCTCGGTGCGGGGTTCGTCCATCGTGAAGCAGGTGCGCTCCCAGTCGCACGAGGCGCCCAGCTTGCGCAGCTGCCTGAGGATCATGCCGCCGTATTTTTCCTTCCACTCCCAGGCGTATTCGAGGAATTCCTCGCGCGTGAGCGACGACTTCTCGATGCCCTTTTCATGCAGCATCGCCACGACTTTCGCCTCCGTGGCGATCGACGCGTGATCCATGCCAGGCACCCAGCAGGCGTTTTTGCCCGACATGCGGGCACGGCGGATCAGCACGTCCTGCAACGTGTTGTTGAGCATGTGCCCCATGTGGAGCATACCGGTCACGTTGGGCGGCGGGATGACGATCGTATAGGGTTCGCGTCCGTCGGGTTCCGAATGGAACAGCCGGTTGTCGATCCAGTAGTCGTACCATTTCTGTTCGATCTCCTGCGGCGAATATTTATCAGCGATTTGCATAAAGGAAAGGTGTGAATGTTTTGCTTCGTTATTTGGCCTGCAAAGTTATTAACATTCTGTCAAAGATAAAATAAATATCTATAAAAAATCGTTACCTTTGCACCATTATATATTTGTATCTGTAAACTATGAGTAAAAAAGATAAGATAATCGAAACCATCGAAGTCGAAGATGCGAGCCTGCTTCCCGAGCTGCTCGACGGCAAACACCACGTGATTCCGATCGTGACCGGCGGCGACGAGGTTGCCGAGGAGGTCGAAGTGCCGGAGATCATCCCGATCCTTACGCTGCGCAGTTCGGTGCTCTTCCCCGGTGCGATCACCCCGATCACCGTGGGACGCGACAAGAGCATCAGCCTCGTACGTGCCGTGAATGCCGAAGGCGGCATCCTGGGCGCCGTGTTGCAGCGCGAGAGCGACGTCGAAGACCCCGCGCCGGACGACATGTACAAGGTCGGCACCGCAGCGCGCATCATCAAAATCCTCGAAATGCCCAACGGGAACCTCACGGTGATCCTGAACGGCCTGGAGAAGATCGAAATACGCGAATACATAACGACCGAGCCCTATTTCCGGGCCCGGGTGACCGCCCTGCGCGATACGACGCCCGACCTGAAGAGCATCGAGTTCGAGGCCCTCGTGGATTCGATCCGCGACGTGGCGCTCAACATCATCAACGTTTCGCCGTCGATGCCCAAGGAGGCGGCCTTCGCCATCAAGAACATCGACTCCAAGCGCGGCATCATCAATTTCATCTGCTCGAACATGGAGCTTACGGACGAAGACCGCCAGTCGTTGCTGGAGGCCCCCGGCCTGCTGGCCCGAGCCCGCAAGCTGCTCGAAATACTGATCCGCGAACAGCAGCTGGCCGAGCTGAAGAACCAGATACAGGAGCGCGTGAAGCAGGAGATCGACAAGCAGCAGCGCGACTATTACCTGCAGCAGCAGATGCGTACGATCCAGGACGAACTGGGCGACGGCGCCGATGCCGACATCGAGAAGATGCGCGAGGAGGCCAAGAAGAAGAACTGGCCCAAGGAGGTCGGCGAAACCTTCGAGAAAGAGTTGCAGAAGGTCGAGCGGCTGAATCCCGCCGTGGCCGAATATTCGGTGCAGATGACCTACCTGCAGCTGCTGCTGGAACTGCCGTGGAACGATGTGACGAAGGACAACCTCGACCTCAAGTGCGCCCGCGAACAGCTCGATCACGACCATTTCGGTCTGGACGAGGTGAAGGAGCGGCTGCTGGAGCACCTGGCCGTCATCAAGCTCAAGGGCGACCTCAAATCCCCGATACTCTGCCTCTATGGCCCTCCGGGTGTGGGTAAGACCTCGCTGGGCAAGTCGGTGGCGGCGGCGCTGGGCCGCAAGTTCGGGCGTATCTCGCTCGGCGGCCTGCACGACGAGTCGGAAATCCGCGGGCATCGCCGCACCTACATCGGCGCCATGCCGGGACGGATCATCCAGACCATCAAGCGGTGCGGTTCGTCGAACCCGGTCATCATCCTCGACGAGGTGGACAAGGTGACCGTTTCGAACCACGGCGACCCGTCGAGCGCGCTGCTCGAGGTGCTCGACCCGGAGCAGAACACCACCTTCCACGATAACTACATCGACATGGAGTACGACCTGTCGAAAGTGCTGTTCATCGCCACGGCCAACAATATCGCCAACATCGCACCGGCGCTGCGCGACCGCATGGAGATGATCAATATCGCCGGTTACCTGATCGAGGAGAAGGTGCGCATTGCCCTCGACCACCTGCTGCCCAAGCAGCGCGAGGCGCACGGCATCAAGGAGCAGGAGCTCACGATGGCCCCCGAGGTAGTCGAAGGCATCATCGCCGGCTATACCCGCGAGTCGGGTGTCCGCTCGCTCGACAAACTGCTGGCCAAGATCGCCCGCGCCCGTGCCAAGCAGATCGCCTTCGACGAGGTTTTCGCCCCGGAGGTTTCTGCCAGGGAGGTCGAAAAGATCCTCGGCATGCCCAAGTTCCTCAAGGAAGAGTACGAGGTGGGCGGCATGACGGGTGTCGTGACGGGCCTGGCCTGGACGGAGGTCGGCGGCGACATCCTCTACATCGAGTCGGTGCTGACGCCCGGCAAGGGCAAGGTCAGCCTGACGGGTAACCTGGGCGATGTGATGAAGGAGTCCGCTACGATCGCCCACGAGTGGGTGATGGCACACAGCAAGGAGCTGGGTATCGACCCCGCGCTGTTCGAGAAGAACGACATCAACATCCATGTCCCCGAGGGTGCGATCCCGAAGGACGGCCCTTCGGCCGGCATTACGATGGTGACCTCGATCGTTTCGACCTACACGGGGCGGAAAGTCCGGGATCGCATCGCCATGACGGGCGAGACGACGCTCCGCGGCCGTGTGATGCCGGTGGGCGGCGTCAAGGAGAAGATTCTGGCGGCCAAACGCGCCGGGATCAACGAGCTGATCCTCTCGGAGGAGAACCGCAAGGACATCGCCGAGATCAAGCCCGAATACATCGACGGACTGACCTTCCATTACGTGAAGACCAACGACGAAGTGCTGAAACAGGCGCTCATATAGCGACCCGAAAGAAGTAAAAGGTGGAAAGTTTTGTTTTTCACCTTTTACTTTTTTAATTTTATGGATCAATTCCTCTGCCGATGAAATTTATCGCAATCATACCGGCGCGTTATGCGTCGACCCGCTTCCCTGCCAAACCGTTGGCCGTGCTGGGCGGGAAACCCGTTATCCGGCGGGTCTACGAGCAGGTGGCGGGCGTACTGGACGATGCCGTGGTCGCCACGGACGACGAGCGGATTTACGATGCCGTGGTGGCGTTCGGCGGCAAGGCCGAGATGACCTCGGCAGACCATAAGAGCGGCACGGATCGCTGCTGGGAAGCCTACCTCAGGCAGGGAAAGCTCTACGACGTGGTCGTCAACGTGCAGGGCGACGAGCCTTTCATCCGGGCGTCGCAGCTCGAAGCCGTGAAGCGCTGCTTCGACGATCCCGCGACGGACATCGCCACGCTCGTGAAACCCTTTGCCGAAGCGGACGGCCTGGCCGCGCTGGAAAACCCCAATTCGCCGAAGGTGGTGCTCGATGCGCAGTCGCGGGCCATCTATTTTTCGCGTTCGGTCATCCCTTACCTGCGCGGCGTCGAACGCTCGCAGTGGCTTGCGCACCATACGTTCTACAAGCACATCGGCCTCTATGCCTTCCGCACGGAGGTGCTGCGTGCCGTCACGGCGTTGCCGCAGTCCACGCTCGAAAAGGCCGAGTCGCTCGAGCAGCTCCGCTGGCTCGAAAACGGCTACAGGATCGGCGTGGGCATCACCGACGTCGAGACCATCGGCATCGACACACCCCAAGACCTCGCACGTGCCGAGGAGTTTTTGTCACACCATCCGGAATTTATAAAATGACAGCTATGAAATTCATCGCCGGCCCATGCGTCATCGAATCCGCCGAGTTGCTCGACACCGTGGCCGAACGCCTCGTGGCGATCAACAAGGCCCTCGGGACGGATATTATCTTCAAGGCCTCGTTCGACAAGGCCAACCGCACCTCGATCTCCTCGTTCCGCGGCCCCGGACTCGAACAGGGGTTGCGTATGCTCGCCGACGTGCGGGCGAAGTGGGGGCTGCGCCTGCTGACCGACATCCACGAGGCGTGGCAGGCCGCGCCTGTGGGCGAGGTCGTCGACGTGATCCAGATCCCGGCCTTCCTCTGCCGGCAGACCGATCTGCTCACCGCCGCGGCCAGGACGGGCAAGACCGTGAATATCAAAAAGGCGCAGTTCCTTTCGGGGTTGGACATGCAGTACCCCTATGAGAAGGCGCGCGATGCGGGGGCTTCGGAAATATGGCTCACCGAACGCGGCAATATCTACGGTTACAACAATCTGGTGGTCGATTTCCGCAATATCCCCGACATGCTGCGCATCGCGCAGACCGTGGTGATGGATTGTACCCATTCGGTGCAGCGTCCCGGCGGTGCGGGCGGTACGACGGGAGGCAACCGCGAGTTCGTGCCGGCCATGGCCCGGGCGGCCCGGGCGTTCGGTGCCAACGGCTTCTTCTTCGAAGTGCACCCCTGCCCCGACTGCGCCAGGAGCGACGGCCCCAACATGTTGCAACTCGACGATCTGGAGAATCTCATTAAAACCTTGCTATAATGACCGATACCACCAAAGCGCAGATCCTCGACCTGGCCCGCAAGGCCATCAATACCGAGATGCTGGCGCTCAAGCACATGAAGGAGACCTTGGGTGACAATTTCGCCGATGCCGTGGAGCTGATCCTCGCATGCAGCGGCAAATGCATCGTCACCGGCATGGGCAAGTCGGGGCTCGTCGGGCGCAAGATCGCCGCGACGCTGGCCTCGACCGGAACCCCGAGTTTCTTCCTGCATCCCGGCGAGGCCTTCCACGGCGATCTGGGGATGATCTCGAAGGACGACGTCGTGCTGGCGCTCTCCTATTCGGGCGAGACCGACGAAATCCTGAAGATCGTGCCTTTCATCCACTCCAACGGCAACAAGCTGGTGTCGATGACGGGCAACCCCGAATCGGCGCTGGCGAAGAATTCCGATATCCATCTCGACGTGAGCGTCCAAGAGGAAGCCTGCATCCTGCACCTCGCGCCGACGACCTCGA
>OWJC01000777.1_pt1 | contig 12729 bp, 9 predicted proteins | sample 1732731 | NCBI WGS metagenome assembly OWJC01 (sample SAMN05065747, study PRJEB22554) | human gut metagenome | biome: ENVO:2100002; feature: ENVO:00000062; material: ENVO:00002003 | host: Homo sapiens | place: USA
ATCTACACAAGGCTATTCGTCGGCAGCGTCAGATGTGTATAAGAGACAGTATTAAGGGGCTGTTGAAATTCTAGCTCTTCTTTACAATATTCAACAAATTTAAAACTGGAAATATGACTATTAATATTAATTGATGGTTGAAATATGAATACATTTTCGACTTGCGTTTTAATTAATTTTTTCATATTTTTGCAGAGTATTTTTTGAATATTAGTGAAAGACATGAGTAATTTTATAAAAATGAGAGGATTCTTTTTGTTTGTACTTCTTCTCATTAATTGTACTGTAAGCAAGGGGCAGATTTATAAGTACATAGGACTGGAAGACGGGTTGAATAATCAGAAAATATACCATATCCAAAAAGACCGACGGGGGTATATGTGGTTTCTGACTCAAGAAGGGATAGACCGTTATGATGGCAAACAAGCATTACAACTTTTCAGACGATAACATGACGTTGGATTCACGGATTGCCTTGAATTGGCTTTATATGGACAACGGAAATGTATTATGGGTAATTGGTCAGAAAGGTCGTATTTTTAGGTATGATTCGCAGCATGACAAGTTTGAACTGGCTTATGTGCATCCGGAACTGATCAGAAATAAGTCGCAAGCATTTCTGAATTATGGTTATTTGGACAAAAATGACCGTATATGGTTGTGCTGTAAAGATAGCATTACCTGGTATGATACCCATACCGGAACAGTGTTACATATGTCGGTGCCGGTCGACGGTGAAATAACTACCATTGAACAGACAGATGGTAACCATTTTTTTATAGGTACGGGAAGTGGTTTATTTCGTGCCGGAATAGAAGAAGGGAAGTTAAAGGTGATTCCTGATGAAGCGTTGGAAAGCATCGCTCCAGTGCATGAACTTTATTACCATGCTGTTTCAAAGCAGTTATTTGTGGGAAACTATAAAGAGGGAATACTTATATATGACATGGGGGGAACAGGAAAAATCATCTCTTGTCAATTCCCCAATCATGTAGAGGTTAACCAGATTGCTGCTTTAAACGCTCATGAACTTCTAGTGGCTACTGGGGGAAAAGGTGTATATAAGCTGGATGTGAATACATACATGAGTGAACCCTATATAACAGCTGATTATAGCAGTTATAACGGGATGAATGGAAATAATATTAATGATGTCTATGTGGATGAAGAAGATCGCATCTGGCTCGCAAATTATCCCACCGGCATTACAATCCGTAACAACCGTTATGGAAGTTATGACCTGATAAGACATTCTCTTGGTAATACCCGGTCACTGGTGAATGATCAGGTTCATGATGTGGTGGAGGATAGTGACGGTGACCTCTGGTTTGCAACTAGTAACGGTATCAGTTTCTATCAGACTGATACAAAAGAATGGCGTTCCTTCTTTAGTTCCTTTGATCCGGTACCGAATGATGAGAATCACATTTTTTTAGCGCTGTGTGAAGTCTCTCCCGGTGTAATGTGGGCTGGTGGTTATACATCGGGTATTTACAAGATAGAGAAGAAGAAAGGGTTTAAGGTAACTTATCTTTCTCCTGCTGCCATTGCAGGAGTACGTCCCGACCAATATATTTATGACATTAAAAAAGATTCAGGAGGTGATATCTGGTCCGGTGGATATTATCATCTGAAGCGTATCAATCTTGAGACTAAAAATGTACGTTTATATCCGGGAGTAAGTTCTATTACTACTATTCAGGAGAAGGACGGCCGGCTGATGTGGATTGGTACGCGAATGGGACTCTACCTGCTTGACAAGGAATCCGGAGTTTACCGGTATATTGATCTGCCTATTGAGTCTCCCTATATATGTGCATTATACCAGAGAGAAGACGGTATCCTGTATATCGGTACCCGTGGAGCCGGACTTCTTGTTTATGACATTAATAAGAAAAAGTTTATCCATCAATATCGTACTGATAACTGTGCGTTGATTTCTGACAATATTTATACAATTCTTCCACGTCAGGACGAGAGTCTTCTGATGGGTACGGAAACCGGTATTACAATCTATTCCCCCCAGAAACATTCTTTTCGTAATTGGACACGGGAACAAGGATTGATGAGTGTCAATTTTAATGCAGGTTCTGCCACCGCCTGGAATAAAAGCACACTTGTTTTTGGCGGTAATGAAGGTGCAGTTAAGTTCCCGACAAATATACAGATACCGGAACCGCATTACTCACGCCTGTTATTACGTGATTTTATGATTGCTTATCATCCTGTTTATCCGGGTGATGACGGATCTCCTTTGAAGAAGGACATTGATGAAACTGACCGGCTGGAACTAGCTTACGGACAAAATACATTTTCCCTTGATGTGGCATCCATTAATTATGATTATCCTTCTAACATTCTTTATTCATGGAAAATTGATGGTTATCATAAAGAATGGAGTCGTCCAAGTCAGGATAACCGGATTCTTGTCAGAAATCTGCCTCCTGGCAGTTATACGTTACAAATTCGTGCCGTATCCAATGAAGAGAAGTATAAGACTTATGAGACAAGGAACATTCAGATTGTTATAACACCTCCGGTATGGGCCAGTTTGTGGGCTATGGTGGGATATGCAATTCTGTTGGTATTGGTTATGATTATCATCTTTCGTATCATCATGTTGCAAAAGCAGAAGAAAGTGTCGGATGAGAAGACACGGTTCTTCATTAATACGGCTCATGACATACGTACGCCGCTTACGTTGATAAAAGCTCCGCTGGAGGAAGTCATAGAAAATCGTATGGTGACCGAACAGGCGTTACCTCATATGAATATGGCTCTTAAGAATGTAAATACATTGCTTCAGCTGACAACGAACTTGATAAATTTCGAACGGATAGATGTCTATTCATCCACTCTTTATGTTTCCGAGTATGAGCTGAATACTTTTATGAATGATGTTTGTGCCGCTTTTCGCAAATATGCTGAAATGAAACATGTCAGGTTTGTTTATGAAAGCAATTTTGACTATCTGAATGTGTGGTTTGATAGTGACAAAATGGGATCTATTTTGAAAAATATCTTGTCGAATGCATTGAAGTATACACCTGAAGAAGGTAGTGTCTGCATTTCCGCCTGCGAGGAAGGAAACACGTGGAGCATTGAGGTGAAAGATACGGGAATTGGTATTCCTTCGTGCGAACAGAAGAAATTGTTCAGGAACTGTTTTAGAGGTAGTAATGTTGTCAATCTAAAAGTGACAGGTAGCGGAATAGGGCTGATGTTGGTATACAAACTAGTCAAATTACATAAAGGCAAGATTCAGATTCAGAGCAATGAACAACAAGGCACTTGTGTACGAGTAACTTTCCCGAAAGGAAATAGCCATCTTCATAAAGCTAAATTTATTTCTCCCAGGCTGCCGGATGAACGTCCGGAGACTATCATACCGGGTAGTATTTCTGATTTGCCGGCTATGGAGATATCCCAGATAAACAGTTCCTTACAACGTATCCTGATAGTGGAAGATAATGATGATTTGCGCAATTATCTGGTGGATATGCTGAAGACGAGTTATAATATTCAGGCTTGTCCGAATGGAAAGGATGCACTAATCATAATTAGGGAATTTAATCCGGATCTTGTTATATCCGATATAATGATGCCTGAAATGAGCGGAGATGAACTTTGTTCAGCGATAAAAGGGGATCTTGAGATGTCTCATATTCCGGTCGTTTTGCTGACAGCATTGGGAGACGAGAAGAATATGCTCGAAGGGCTGGAAATCGGAGCGGATGCTTATATCACCAAGCCTTTCAGTGTAGGAATACTCAAGGCAACGATTAAGAATTTACTGGCGAATCGTGCTTTGCTCCGTCAGGTTTATAATAGTATCGAAGAGGAAGAACAGAATTTTCCGGTTAATTGTACTAATACTTTGGACTGGAAATTTATAGCTTCGGTCAAGGAATGTATAGAGAAGAACATGGGGGATCCGGATTTTAATGTAGAAATGCTTAGCAGTTGCCATCACATGAGTCGTACGAGTTTCTTTAATAAATTAAAGGTCTTGACAGGTTATGCTCCGGCTGATTATATCCGGATGATACGTTTGCAACATGCTGCACAATTGCTAAAGCAGGGCGAATATACAATAGCGGAAATTACCGATATGGTCGGGTTCTCGGATGCGAAATATTTCCGTGAGGTATTTAAAAAATATTATGGTGTAAGTCCGAGCAAGTATGGAGAGTCGGAAAAGACAGGATCTTATCCGGCAATCAATTTAAAAAATGAGAAATAGTAGGTGGCGTATATAAACATTGTTCTATGTCCGGTTGTTATGTTTGGCAAACAAATATATATTCTGCCGGATGAAAGCAATATTGATATTTTTAGCTGGTCTGCTTTTCCCTATAACTTTTTTATTCGGGCAAAGTGCAATTCAGAAATATGCGGGAACGGCTATGCCGTATCCTTTTATAAAGAATCTATCTGTTTTGAACCATGATGGTATGGTTCCTTTTTATATCAATCATTTAGGAAGGCACGGAGCACGGTTCCCGACTTCGGGAAAAGCATTAGAGAAGGTTAGAAATGTGCTTATATTGGCGGAGCAGGAAAAAAGATTGACTGTAAAAGGTCAGGAACTGCTTGCTACGGTATTACGGCTGTCCGAAGCTTTCGAAGGACAATGGGGAGAATTGTCGGCAGTAGGAGAGCAGGAACAAAAGGGGATAGCAGAGCGTATGCTATTGCGTTATCCTCAAATATTTGTAGATTCGGCGCGAATTGAAGCGATAGCTTCCTATATTCCTCGTTGTATTAGTAGTATGGATGCTTTTCTTTCTGGTATGGAAAAACAGGATTCCTCATTGGTAATAAAGAAAAGTGCAGGAAAGCAATATAATCCACTTCTTCGTTTTTTTGATTTGAACAAGCCTTATGTTTATTATAAAGAGAAAGGTGACTGGATTTCTTTGTATGAATCATTTGTGCAAGATAAGATAGTTTTTGCACCTGTCATGAAAAGGATTTTTCTCACCTCAGGACAAGAAACAGAACAGGAAAAACGGGAGTTTGTCATGGCTTTGTTCTCAATAGCAGCTATACTTCCTGATACGGGCTTACCTTTTAATATGGAAGGTATTTTCAATGATAAAGAATGGTATGGTTATTGGCAAACACAAAACTTGCGGCAATATCTGACTAAAAGTGCAGCGCCAGTTGGGAATATGCTGCCGATTGCAATTGCATGGCCGTTACTTTCAGAGTTTATTCAAACGGCAGAGCAGGCAATTAACGGGCAATCGGACAATCGGGTGAATCTTCGTTTTGCGCATGCAGAGACTGTCATTCCTTTTGTAACATTGATGGGTATAGGAAAAACGGATATACAGATCGCATCACCTGATTCCGTATCCATTTATTGGAAAGATTATGAGATTGCTCCGATGGCAGCTAATGTGCAATGGGTGTTCTATCGTGATAAGGACTGTCAAGTCTGGGTCAAAATACTTTTGAATGAGCAAGAAGCAACCATTCCGGTGGTCACATCCTTTTTCCCATATTATCGGTGGGAAGAAGTCTGCCACTATCTGAAACAACGGATAGCAATATCAAAAGAGATTCTTTCCAGGTTTTCAAGTAAGACTGATTAGCAAAAAAGCCCTGTAAGAATGATTGCTTCTCACAGGGCTTATTTGTATGGAAAGAGTATTTTTTATAATAATTTGTTGGAGCCAAGGATGATTAACATGGTATATCCCAATATCAGTCCGATGATTCCCATGATTATTCCGACTTTTTCCATATCCTTTTGCTGAATCATGCCTGTGGCGTGTGCCAATGCGTTGGGAGGAGTACTGATAGGCAATATCATTGCTAATGATGAACCGATTGCCACTCCAATCAATAAAGTCTCTACTCCACCTAAGGAAGATAGATTCTCACGCATGCTGCTTCCTGCAATGGCTAGGATGGGGACGAGCAATGCTGCCGTAGCTGTATGTGAGATGAAATTAGCCATAGCATAACAAATAAGTCCGGAGCCGACAATCATTAATACAGGAGGCCATGTGTTGAATGGGATAGCTTCAATCATATGTTTCGCCAGTCCGGTTTCTTGTAAAGCAACGCCCAGGGCGAAGCCGCCGGCTACCATCCAGAGTACGCTCCAACTGATTTCTTCCAGATCGCGTTTGGTGATGACTCCCGTTATACAGAAAACGGCTACCGGAATCATAGCTACTACATTAGAGTTTACTCCCGTCACCTTGTCAAACATCCAAAGTATGACTGTGATAGCAAAAGTGATATAAACCACAATGGAACGCCAGTCTTTTTTGGCTTCACCTTCAATTTGTAATTCAATATTTTTTTGTTTAAAGGGAAACAATCGTAAAAGTATGAACCAAGCGATAAACAATACAATAATAGTATAGGGTAACATAAAACTCATCCATTCTCCGAAACCGATATTCAGGTTCAGTCCCTCCGGATCATTCAGGTATTTTAAGGCAATTGCGTTGGGCGGTGTGCCGATAGGAGTTCCCATGCCACCCACATTAGCAGCTACAGGAATAGCCATAGCCAGACCTATTTTTCCTTTACCGTCTGCCGGAAGTGCTTTTAATACAGGAGTTAGGAAAGTGAGCATCATGGCAGCTGTAGCCGTGTTGCTAAGGAACATTGAAAATGCAGCTGTAACAAGAATGAATCCTAATAGTACATAGCGTGATTGGGTTCCGAAAGGTCTTAGCATGACGCGTGCCAACAATACGTCCAATCCGCTTTTGGTTGCTGCGATGGCAAGTATGAACCCACCAATAAATAACATAATGATTGGATCGGCAAAGCAATGCATAATGGACTTATATTTGACTGTCTGTCCCAATTCTTCTGTCGAGATTCCTTGAGTAAGGAACCATAAGCTGCTGTCGGAAACGGTGAGTAACAATAAAACGACAATCAATACGGAAGTGGTCCATGCAGGGACAGCCTCGAATACCCACATCAGTGTGGCAAAAATAAAGATAGAAATAAGTCTTTGTTCTATAACTGTTAACCCTTCTATACCAAATGTGTCAATAGGGAGGAGCCATAAAATAAGGGAAAGGGTAATAGCTACGGTTAGCTTTATGCATCTGGCCACTGTCTGATTTTTTGCCAATCGTTTGGCTTTCTTTAAGTCCTGATAAGCTTCCACTAGATGGAAGCCGTGAAAAATCTTGTACATAATACTAGTTTAAGATAAAATTAAAAAACGGTGCAAAAATAACTTTTTATTCTATATCTCGTAAATCAACGAGAGAAGTTTTTTATAATTCTTTTGGATTGTGATGTCCTTGAAGATATTAATATGGATATTAGGTAGTCTGCTGCAATTTCTCTAAATTTGTGCCATTAACTCGACTAATACATTCATGGAGCACACTGAAACTTTAATAGTAGAGCAGTTGAAGATAGGCAACGAAGACGCCTATCAATACATCTATGACCGTCACTATGCTCTGCTGTGTCATCTCGCAAGTGGCTATGTAAAAGATCAATTCCTCGCGGAAACCATTGTCGGGGATACTATTTTTCATTTATGGGAGATTCGTGAAACGTTAGAGATTTCCGTTTCTATCCGTAGCTATTTGGTGAGAGCCGTCCGTAATCGTTGTATCAACTATCTGAATTCTGAATGGGAAAAGCGTGAGATCGCGTTTTCATCTCTAATGCCTGATGAGATAACAGACGATAAAATGACGATCTCCGATTCGCATCCGTTAGGTGCATTGCTGGAGCGTGAACTGGAAGAGGAAATATATAAAGCCATTGATAAATTGCCGAACGAATGTCGTCGCGTGTTCGATAAAAGCCGTTTTGAAGGAAAATCATACGAAGAAATTTCTCAAGAGTTAGGCATCTCTGTCAATACGGTTAAATATCATATAAAGAATGCATTAGCATCTTTACAAATGAATCTAAGTAAATATCTGATTACTCTACTTTTATTTTTTTTCGGGTAAAAACGAAAAAAAGTCATTTTCAGACTACCCTCAATTAAAAAACTACTGTCTCCTTTATAGAACGCAGAAAAATGGAAGAAGAAAAGAAACATATTGATGAATTGATTGCAACCTATCTGACGGAAGGTTTGGACAAAAATGCTTTAGCCGAACTGAAAGCATGGGTAGCTGCATCACCTGAAAATAAGAATTACTTTATTCAGCAGCGGGAAGTCTGGTTTTCTGCTGTCAGTCGTGAAGCTGCGTCGAAATACAATAAAGATAAAGCGTTCGATACATTTAAGAAACGTATCGGAAATCGGAAGGAAATAGAAAAAACTTCTCATCATGGATTCCGGTTGTCAATGTTGTGGCGTTATGCAGCGATTATCGCAGTCATACTTGCAGTCGGCTGCTTCTCTTATTGGCAGGGAGGAGTGAATGTAAAAGACACATTCGCGGATATATCCGTAGAAGCTCCTTTAGGATCGAGGACAAAGCTTTATTTGCCGGACGGTACATTGGTTTGGCTGAATGCCGGTTCACGAATGACTTACTCACAAGGTTTCGGAGTTGATAATCGTATGATCGAACTGGAAGGTGAGGGATATTTTGAAGTCCGGCGGAATGAAAAACTCCCTTTCTTTGTAAAGACTAAAGATTTACAATTGCAAGTACTGGGAACAAAATTTAATTTTCGCGATTACCCGGAGGATCATGAAGTCGTAGTATCTTTATTGGAAGGGAAAGTAGAACTGAATAATTTACTGAAAAAAGAGAAAGAAGCAATTCTTGCGCCTGATGAGAGAGCAATATTGAATAAAACGAACGGACGGATGACAGTAGAAACAGTTACAGCCTCTAATGCTTCGCAATGGACGGACGGTTATCTGTTTTTTGATGAAGAGCTTCTGCCGGACATCGTGAAAGAATTGGAACGTAGCTACAATGTAACTATTCGCATTGCCAATGATTCTTTAAATACCTTCCGGTTCTACGGTAATTTTGTCCGTCGGGAGCAAAGTATTCAGGAAGTATTGGATGCGTTGGCATCTACGGAGAAAATACAATATAAGATTGAAGAACGCAATATAACTATCTATTAACCGGTTACCAGAGATTTATAATACTATGATTGTTTAACCTTAGAAATTGAAGAATATGAAGGAAGAAAATAATACTGAATAGTCTTTAGTGAATGAATAAGGAGAGAAAAATAAAAACCGGAAGATCTCGAACATCTTCCGGCTCCTGAATCTCTTCTTCAACAACTTTCAAACGTGAGCATGTTTTCAAAAGAGATAATGCAAAGTTAGCAAAATACATCTCTTTTAAAACGAGTTATTCAAGTTTTAATTAAATAATTTGTTTATTTTATGAATTACAGGAAGAAGGCCATATTAATGGTCGTGGCTCTCTTTTGCCTTAACATAGCAATGCTAGCCCAGGCCGTTTCATTGAAAATGAATAATGTTTCAGTGAAAGAAGCAATGACGCAACTGAAGAATAAAAGCGGATATTCTTTCGTATATAAAGTGGGAGATCTGGATACAAAGAAAATTGTGAGTGTAAAGGCAAAGCAGTTGAATGAGGCTATCGATCAGATATTGTACGGGCAAGATGTTGTTTATGAGGTAAAAGGTAAAAACATTGTTGTCCAGAAAGGGCAACGGCAGAATACCTCTAAAGACACTAAAAAGCGTAAAATCACAGGTGTGGTGAATGATGCCAATGGTGAACCGATCATCGGTGCTACCATCAAGGAAAAAGGAACGGCTAACGGAACCGCATCTGATTTGGATGCGAAGTTCTCGCTGGAAGTATCACCGGGAGCCGTATTAGAGATTTCCTATATTGGTTATCAGACACAGGAAGTAAAAGTGGGCGACCGGACCTCTTTATCCGTGACCTTGGCTGAAAATCAGCAAATTTTAGATGAGGTGGTAGTGGTAGGCTATGGTACGACTTCCCGCAAGAATCTGACTACTTCTATTGCTACAGTAAAAACAGAAAAAATATCGAAAGCAGCTACCAGTAATATTTCCGGAATGTTGTTGGGGCGTGCTGCCGGTTTGCAGGCAACCGTATCCAGTCCCCAGCCGGGGGGAGGCATCAATATCTCCATTCGTGGAGGTGGTACACCGATTTATGTGGTAGATGGAGTGGTTATGCCTAGCGGCTCTTTTGAAGTCGGTACGGGGAGCACATCACTTCCTTCCTCCGTCAACCGTGCAGGATTGGCAGGATTAAATCCCAACGATATTGAATCTATTGAAATCCTGAAAGATGCTTCTGCTGCCATTTATGGTATCGGAGCTGCCGATGGTGTTATTTTGGTGACTACCAAAAAGGGAAAAGAAGGAAAACCGACCATAGTGTATGAAGGAAGTTATTCCATACAGAAACATTATCCTTATCTGGAGGTATTGAGTGGTCCCGAATTGATGAACATGGTCAATGTTTTCAGTAAGGAGAATTATTTATATGACAAAGGTCAGTATCCTTATGGAAATACCGCTTATGATGATAAGTGGACACCTATCTTTACACCGACACAAATAGCCAATGCTCCGACTACGGACTGGTTGGACAAAGTGCTGAAAACAGGTGCGGTGACCAATCATAATCTGACGATTAGCGGTGGTTCTGAAAAGTTTAAATATTATCTGGGTGTTAACTACTATAAAGAAGATGCTACCGTTCATAATTCGGATATGGAGCGCTACTCTTTGCGTACAAATATCACCTCCCAACTGACTAACTTTTTGAAACTGACAACAATCGTCAATTTGAATCAGAATAATTACACGAACTCTACTGTTGGCGGGGATGTTGGGAACTTAGGAGATCAGGGAGCCGGAGCACTTTTCGGAGCAATTTTCTATCCTTCCTATCTTCCTATATACGATGCCGAAGGGAAATATAATGTATTTAGCCGGACGCCTAACCCTGTTTCCATGCATGATATTAATGATAAGTCCGAGCAAAGTGGTTATTACATGAATTTCTCATTGGATGTTGATATCATAAAGAATATGCTTTCGGCAAAAGTGTTGTATGGATTGAACAAGGAAAATACCTCTCGTGATTCATACATACCTTCTGATGTTTACTACGCATTGCAACGTAAATCCAGAGGAAACTTAGGATATGGAAAAAGGCAACAAAGCACTCTCGAAGGTACGTTGACATTTCAACATAAGTTTGGAGAGCTGTTGGATATGAATCTGATGGCCGGTATGGGACGTTATCTCGATAGTGGCGATGGTTCGGATATATCATACGAAAATGCGAATGATCATATACAGGGAAGCAGTGTAGGCATGGCAGACGGTCCTTTCTATCCGACTTCTTATAAATATAAAAATGAAAAGAGGTCACAGTTTGTCAGAGGAAATTTCGACTTATTGGGTCGCTATGTAGTATCTGCTTCATTGCGCCGTGACGGTACGGATAAATTCTTTCCCAGTAAGAAATATGCTCTCTTTCCATCTGTTTCTCTAGCATGGAAAATGAACGAAGAATCATTTATAAAGAATATCTCTTGGATTAATATGTTGAAACTAAGAGCCAGTTATGGTGAAACTGGTAGTGACAATTTAGGTACAACACTATATGGTATTGTAACAACTACCCGTGAAGATGTTCAGTTCAATAATAATTCAGTTACCTATATTCCTTACATATTGTCCGGTGCCAACTATGAAGATGTAACCTGGCAAAAGACGGTTATGAAAAATATCGGATTGGATTTTTCCGTTCTTAGAGATAGAATCTGGGGTAGTGTAGATGTATTCCGTAATGACGTAACCCATTTGTTGGGTACAGCACCGACTGAATTATTGGGAATGCACGGAACACGTCCTATCAATGGAGGACATTATAAACGTACCGGAGTAGATGTGAGTTTGAATTCGCTGAATCTTCAAACACATGATTTCAAATGGACCTCTCAAATTACACTGTCCCATTATAACGCGGTATGGATAGAACGTATGCCCAACTATGATTATCAAAAATATCAGAAAAGGAAAAATGAACCGATGAATGCATTCTATTATTATAAAACGACCGATATTATCGATGTGGATAAGAGTAATATGCCCGAATCGCAACGTTCGTTAGGTCCTGCTGCTTGTATGCCGGGATATCCTATTGTTGAAGATAAAAATGGTGATGGAATCATTGATGTGAATGACTCTTATATGGATAATACGTTACCTAAATTATATTTTGGTTTCGGGAATACATTTACATGGAAGAACTTTGATTTGGATATATTCATGTATGGTCAATTGGGAGTAAAGAAATGGAATGATGCATATGGCAATAGTATAGATGTCGGAGGTCTCTCCAGAGGAGTGGATGCGCACAATGTTGGTATCTATTCTTATAACATTTGGAATACCCAGACAAACACGAACGGACGCTTCCCGGGTATCGCAATCAGTAAATCAGTGGCTTTACCCGAAAATCTGGGCTTTGATTATACAAGAGAAAATGCCTCTTATATACGTGTAAGAAACATCACACTGGGATATAATCTGGGTCCCAAAGAGTTATCTGTATTTAAAGGATATATTAGAGGAATACGTGTGTTTGTCGATTTTCAGAATCCTTTGACCTTTACCAAATACAAAGGATATGACCCTGAAATCAACACTTCCTCTTCTAATTTGACCGGAGGGCAATATCCTCAAATGAGAGTTTATTCAATAGGTGCAAAATTAACCTTCTAAACTTCAAGCCTGTCTCTTATACACATCTCCGAGCCCACGAGACTAGCGCTCATCTC
>OWJC01000785.1_pt1 | contig 12537 bp, 14 predicted proteins | sample 1732731 | NCBI WGS metagenome assembly OWJC01 (sample SAMN05065747, study PRJEB22554) | human gut metagenome | biome: ENVO:2100002; feature: ENVO:00000062; material: ENVO:00002003 | host: Homo sapiens | place: USA
CAACAACTTTGGTGTTGACTTCATCCTGCATTGCAGTGATACCTCCTTTCCTTGAAATGATTGAGGGAATGCTGCCTCAGCTAAGGCGGCACAATCCAGCGATAGATGCTTTTCATTTACACTGTCCTCCTTTCCGAGCATTGCTCACGATGGTATTCATTAAAGAGTGTCTTCACAAAGGCTATAATCGTAGGTCTTCGGCTTCTTTGACCCTGCCGATCTGTCCTGCCCGTAGAAATCATGATTGACGAGGGCGGAGTAGTAATTGTCTATCGTCAGAGAGGCGTTATACAGAGCGGTCAACAGGTACGCCCGGATATTACGGATGTCTGACGGGTTCTTGTTCATTGCTTCCAGAACGTACTCAATGTGGCTGCTATTCAGCTTGAGAAAGCGGGATTTGACTACTTGCTGCGGCATATCCTCGCCATTGATGCGGATGGTCGGTGCAGTGGAACAGACGGCATCCAGCATGATGTCCATGATCTCCCGGAAGCGGTCTTCATCGAACTTCGGATCCTGACAGAGAATGTCGTAGTCAAGATTCTCTTTGATAATCTCTTCATACTCGCTTCGCTCATCCATCCTGTCCATCCCATCAAGATTGATGGATTGATAGTTCTTTGAGAGAGTATTTCTTTCTTGGGTAATTACTTGATCAGTATTTATTTGTGCGGACTTATCCCCGCGTGGATTATCCACATCTGGCTTCTCCACACATGGATTTTCCGTGTGTGGTATTTCCCGTTCTGGCGTGGACTCCTGCGGCTCTTCGTATATCTCAAAGATTGTGCTGCTCATCCTGCCTTTACCGTCTCTCTGCCGGTGCCGGACAAGGTAGCCGTGCTTTTCAAGCTCACGGAGCGCGGAGAGAATGGCATCCGGACCTTCCTTGCAGATTGCAGAAAGTCCCTTGGTTGAGAACTTCCAGCCATCATTGAACGAGAGCATCTTTGAGAGAAGACCGACCGCCTTGAGTGACAGGCTCTTGTCTCGGAGGTGGAAGTTCGCCATGACGGTATAGCCACGATTTTTATTTACGCGATAGACTGCCACGAAAATCACCTTGCCATCTTGGAAAGCAGTTCTTCGCCGCACTTTTTCTGGAACTTCATTCGGATGACCTCCTTGCCCTTCGGCGTGAAGTAGGTCTGAGAACCGGTGTAGCAGAACGTCACAAAATCGCGGACGATGAACAGTCCGGCATTGCTGTCCTTGTTGTAGGGAAGTAGCTGCCCGGAAGGAGAGCGGAACAGGTACTTTTCTTTGAGAAGGAACTGGACGAACTTGCGCTCCGGGATTTTCAGTTCCTTCGCCGTCGTTCGGATATTGGTGCAGTCATCCGGATTGATGAAGGCGTCGTAATAATCAGCTTTGGGCTTTGCCGTGATCAGCTCACACTCAAGAGCCTTTACGCGATTCTTTTCCAAAATCAACGCCTGAGCAAACTCCACAATGACCGCAGGTTCCTTCTGTATGCGTTCCAGAAGGGAGTCCGTCATGTAGCCGCCGGTCTTGCGAATGGTAGGAATGACCTCATCAAATACCCACAGTTCAAACTTTTCAGCCGCAGGAAGTTTGCTGCGAATAATTAGCCGATAAACGTCTCCTTCCGGGATGAAGTTGATACTCTGAACTTTCCCGCTGATAGGGGTAGAACGTTTCGTTATAGCCCTGCAATGGTCGTTGACCGCCTTGTTCGGGTTGGTGTAACCGAGTGCCTTTGCAACATCTGCCGCACAGAACAGAACTTTTTCTCCTTCGAGGATCGTTCTTACCTCACCAAACTGTTCATTCTTGAAGATTTCGATTTTGTTATCCATGACTGGCTTCCTTTCCGGCATCAGATGTGCCACTTTGATTTTTGAGGGTTGAAACGGAATTGCAGCAGTAGGGACACTCCGCAAACACGCAGGACTGATATTTCCAGAAGGGACGATGAAAACGGCAGCTTCGGCACTCAGGGAGAATGCCATCCACACCGCTGTCATAATGCTCAAAGCCGGGTGTGGTCTGCATCAGCAATTCCAGTGCTTGCAGATCACCGGCTGTCATGCGTTTCATGCTTAAAAACTCCTTTCTTTCGCCGCATCGCCAGCAAATATTGCGGCTTTTGGGCAACAAAAAAAGAGGGTTTGCTTCTTACTCCAAATTGGAGAAGAAACAAACCCTCTTCGTTTACGATGTAGTTCAGATGATTTCTCGGATGGTATGAATGACACCGAGCAGCAGCCCGATGAAGAAGGCAAGTCCTCCGATAAGACCGCCTATGATTAAGTTCAATGCGAAGATGCCGACTGAGCCGGAGATACCGTAGCCGCTGGGAACGAGCCAGAGGCACATCCTCCGGATGCCGAATGGCAAGCCGACGCAGATCCACATAAGGAAGTAGTCACATACGCCGTCAGGCATATAGATCGGCTTGAGAAATGACGCGAGGCAGAACGCAAGCGCGATTGGAAGCAGAACCTCCTTCAAGAAGACTTTGATAGCACCCACTATATCCTCCTTCTGCCGGAAGTGTGCAGCAGCACCCTCCGGCTTGCTTGATTATTGTGAAAGTCCTTTGTTTTCGGTCAAAAAAAGAAGGGACTAAGCCAGAATGCCTTGATTTTCAAGGTCTTTCTGATTTAGTCCTATTATCGCACAATAATCCTTGGTAATAACCATGTTGACCTTCTTGGCCTCAATATCGCCGATCATTCGCTGAAAATCCGGGCGGTCAAAGTTGGTACCGCTCCAGCCATCATCAATGTAGGTGTCATAAACTTGTAAACGGTGCTTTTGGACAAATTCATCTAAAAGGGACTTCTGATTGGTCACGCTCTGCGATGGTCCTTCGCTCTCATCCTCCTTTGATAGTCTAATATATAGTGCCACATGATAATCCATAGGGTTGCTTATCTCTTGATACATACTCTAACCTCCTGAGATAAGCGGCCATTCATCCCGTTTATCATACAGGATGATCCGGTGCGGGCGCAAATTTTCCAAGCTCCCGCTTTAGGAAGGCAGCGAAGGATGAATATAGCAAGTCCCGTATGGACTCCCCATCATTATCATAAAAACAGCTGATTACCAGTTCCTGTGCTTTCATGGCACACCTCCTTCATGAATTGGTACAGACTATGCGGCAATGCAGGTAAATTTGCGTTTGCGTATCAAAAAAGCGATGGGTCACATGGACTCATCGCTGTTTTTTTCTGATTCAGTTATCAGTTGAGCATCCACACCCCGAGATTCAGGTATGCGGCAAAGGTCACCCAGAGGAGATAGGGCATTTGCAGCCATGCAGCCGGTTTATCCACTTTCCGGAAGGACAAAATCATCAGCAGGATCAAAACCCACAACGCGATCAGCCAAAGGAAAGCAAATCCAAAAGCCTGCAAATTAAAGAAGATAATGCTCCAGAAGAAATTGAATGCCAGCTGCACAAAAAACAGCAGAAGGCTGCGTGACCGGGCATTGGATGCCGGAGCCAGATAAATCCGCGCTGCGCTAATTCCCATCAAGGCAAACAGAATGCTCCAGACAATTGGAAACACAATGCTGGGTGGAGACAGTGGCGGCTGCTCGATGGTTGCGTTGTAGAGTTTCGTTCCTTCCCGTGTCAGCCAGCCGGAAAGGCCGCCAACCGCTTCCGTGAAAATGATCGAGAAGACATAGGTTTTCCATGTTGGTTTCTTCATGCGCTATCACCCAAGGATAGGATATGTAACTGAAGATAGTGATTATGCTGGTAAAATCAGCATGACAGTTCCGAAAGAATCTCTTGGAAATCTGTGAGGAATTCTCCCACAAAGCTACGTTTGTCTTGGGTTGTTTCGATCATTTCATAGAACATATACGGAATTTCCAGCCTGGTCTTTCTGAAAAGATCATAAATTATATCAAACGCCAAACTATGGCAATTATTTTCGTGTAGTAAATCTAATTGATGGAAGAGAGCGTTTAATTCGGTGAGGTTGCTGTTTGCTACAAATAGCTCGCTAATAAGAGGCAGGGTTAATGCTCCTGCCAAATCTACAATAGATACATCGTTCTTCATGATGTCTCCTTTCTGAATTTATTGGTTTTTACAATTATTTTCAAATTTTGGCGCATCTCATTTTGGACGATAGATCTTCCACCTCCTAAGTGGATGGTCTTGAGTTCCAACTCACTAAACGGTGCCATAATTTTGATAGAATTCCTGTTCAAATAGCAGCATATTTTTGCGGCGGTTTTCATCCAATACGTGGCTATAAATCTCTGTTACCATCTCCGCCTGCGCATGTCCGGAATCTCCCTGTACCGACTTGATATCACCTCTGCTTAAAACTAATTTGTAGGTTATACTGCTGTGACGCAGGCTGTGAAAGCAGACCTTGGGAAGGCTAGCACACTGCAATGCGGACTGAAAATATTTTATTAGCGTTGTATCCTGCAGAGGGTGCCCGTCTTTGTCTTGAAAGACCATAATAGGGTCAGCTGTGCCTTCTTCCTGTTGGCGGTTCAAATGCTCTTTTAACAGCCTCATTACTACCTCTGGTAAATAAATGATTCGGTTGCTCGAAACTGTTTTGGGAGACTTCAGCACAAGCACGGTTTTATCCGATTTTAACACGGGTGGAAATTCAAACAGGATGTTTTGCTCACCAAGTGTGCGCAACGCTTCTTGGCTGACTCGGCACAGGGTTTTGTTTATCCGTATGGCGCTACGTTTCCAATCTACGTCCTGCCAGGTAAGTGCCAATATCTCTCCTCTGCGAAGAGATCCGGCAAATGCCAAATGGATTGCCAGAGCTAACCGTGGATTGTCACACTGTTCTAATAATACCGATATTTGATCTGGCCGAAGAAATTGACGTGGCTTGGTTTCCATGCGTGGAAGAACAGCTCGGTGAAAGGGATTGCGAGAGATGTATTCCCATAAAACTGCCTGTTCAAATGCGCTGTGCAACAGTTTGTGAATATCTCGCAGCACAGACAAGCTCACCGTTCTTCCGCAGCTCTTATGGTAGGGACCATCGTATCTGGGTTGCTGCAAAAAATCGCGATATAGTTCTGCAACAATGAGTGGCGATAATTCCTCCAGACGGATATTCCCCAGCAGCGGAAGGATGTAATTTCGAATCAGCCCGCAATTGGACTGGTATGTTGATAACGACCATTTTGTTTGGCCGTATAAAGCTATATAGCGTTCCATAAGATTTGATATCGTTTCGACTTTCTCGTGCTCCTTTCTGCATTTTGTTTGTTGGCAGAGATCTAAAATCTGCTTTCTCCGTTCTACCTCCGCTTTTGTGTGATAGGTTTCCCATTTTTGCTTCCGGTGGCCTTGGATCGTGGTCATATAAACAACGGAATAGCTTTTTCCACGCTCTACAATAGATGCCATTATCATTAATCCCCCTTATACAGAATGGACCGAAAGTCAGCCGCGACTTTCGGTCCATTTCATTCTATATCACACTTAAGAGCGCCGATTATGATTTACAAAGTACTTTCTACCAACCTTTTATCGGAACAATAGCTCTCACCATCGCTCACTTTGTGATTGATGAAATGAGCGATGTGTGTTATACTACAGTAAAGAATCACTGTGTCAACGGTATTCCCTTTGTCCCACAAAAGCTCCGTAACTTCCCCGCCATCCTTGAACACCGGAAAATTCAGACCAATCCGCTTTAGCGGATATTCAGACTCGTCATTCCTGTAAATTTCAATTTCCTTAATCAAGGCTGTGACCACATTTCTCTTTTCTTCGTCATTTATTATATTATAAACGCAGTCGAAATTCACCATGATTTTGTAAATATTCTCAAGAGTAATTGCCTGCTGCTTAATTGCATCTCGCCGAAGTCTGGCATCTTCGATTTTTTCCTCCAGCTCAACAATGACATCATATAGGGAATCTAACCGCAAGGTCATATCATGGAGCTTTCGTTCCCGGTATTTTGCATCAGCAGGGAGACTGTCAATTTCCCGTTCCAATCTTGTCTTATTCAGATCAACTTCCTTCAGCTTTGCCTGATAGCCCTCCAGTTCTTTATCCACTGCTTTCGTGTCAATCTGAACGCCAATCCGTTTTTTAATGGCTTGGGCATATTCCTCATTTCTTACGATCTCACGAATTGCCTCAATGACCATCGGTTCAATATCGGTCTTTTTCAGCATTGCCTTATATTCACAATGCTTACCCCGGACCATCCTATTCCGACTACATACATAATAGTAAATTTCTTTGTAAGTGCCATCTTTATTTGTCCATGCGTGTTTATTCGTATACATGGGACTTCCACAAACCGGGCATTTCAGCAGACCGGATAACAAATGAACTCGATCCCGCCCAATTTTTGACGGTTGCTTTACTCCGGTTCTAAGGCGCTTGGCATGAGCCTTTTCCCATACCTCCTCACTAACGATTCCTTTATGCTGTCCCTCTGTCAGAATGTAATCGTCATTTCTTTTCATCTGGTAATCGTTTTTTGTGCCTTTGACTTTTTCCTTCGTTCTCCGTCCATAGGCAATTTTACCGCAATAAACCGGGTTATCCAATATCAGTTTAATAAAATGTCCTGTCCAATCCTCTAATGTGCCATTCTGCCTCGGAATTTTCCGTATACCTTGTAAGTTCAACTGATTCGCAATACCACCCAAACCGATTTCCGATGAAGTATATAATTCAAAAATCTTCCGTATTGCCACAGCCTCTGTTTCTTCAATCATCAGCTTGTTATCTTCCAGTGTATATCCGTATGGAGCAAAGCCACCATTCCATCCACCTTGCCGTGCCTTTTCGCGCCGCCCGTTCATCGTCTGCTCGATAATATTCTCACGCTCAATCTCAGCCACAGCAGATAGTACAGAAATCAAAAGTTTTCCGCTTGTCTGAGAGGAATCAATCCCTTCTTCTATGCAAATCAGATTTACACCATAAGATTGAACCAACTCCAAAGAGTTAAGTATATCCGCTGCATTACGGCCAAACCGTGACAGCTTATACACTAAAATATAGTCAATGTCCAAGCCATCCTCAATATCTCTGAGCATTTTTTGAAAGGCAGGCCGTCCCTCAATGGATTTACCGGATTTACCGGCATCTTCATAAGTATCAACAACGATCATTTCCTCACGATCCGCAAATCGTGTCAGCATATTTTTTTGACCTTCCAGGCTGTATCCGTCCACTTGCATCTCTGTGCTGACCCTCGGATACAAAACACAGCGTTTTCCATATCGGTTCATAATTCATACCTCCAAAATTTACTTTTGGAAAATATCCTATGTAAAGCTGCGATTCTCACGCAGCTCCGTCAACCTCGCCCAGCACTCTCATACCATATTTCTCGATGATATGTGCCAGCGAAGTGATAAACGCTTCAAATTTTTGTTCCGCCAGAAGTTCTTCTGACCGGATTTCATCTGAAGGAATCAATGCGCTTTTATTCTGGATATTCTCCATTCAGAATCACCTCCGCAATTCCTAACGAAATTATAACTCTACTTGCACAGCCTGAAAATGATACGGCCTTTCGGCACTTTTATGTAATCCCCAGACTGCACAAGAGCGTCTTGTTTATGTTTTCCATGTCATCCTTGTTTAGATGACCAATATAGTTTTTTAACCTCGACTTGTCGATTGTTCTGATCTGTTCCAGCATAACAACAGATGGTTTCACCAAACCGCATCTGTCATTTAAGTGGTAATGCGTGGGGAACTTTCTGCTTTTTTTGCTTACACTGGTGATTGCTGCAATAATAATCGTAGGACTGAAACAATTTCCCACATTGTTTTGAAGAATGAGTACAGGACGAGAGCCACTTTGTTCAGAGCCGATACCAGGGCTTAAATCAGCCGAATATATGTCACCTCGATGGAATTTTTCAAACATCACTCTCGCCTCCTTAATATCTTAATACTTAAACAGCCGCACCAGTCTGAAAGAAATCTCCGGATAAAAACCTGGTGCGGCTACTGTTATTCTGTTCGGATTACTCGTCATATTTGCCACGCCCCCTGACGATGGGAACACAACAGGTCTCCGCTGGCGCAGCTGTCATAACTCCGCAGCATCGTTCGTATCGTGTGCCGCAGGGTTCCCCCCAAGTCTTTGGCGGGCCGTGAGGAAGTATCTTTAAGCCCCCATGCAGTCATCGCGCCGAATCTGCCACCATCCGTTTTGTGGAATCGTAGATCGCTCCAAAGCAGCTTTGTTCATCACCTCCCTGACTGCTCTATCTTCGCGGCGTTCCACACTCGCTCGTACACGGGTTATGTACCTGTTATGCTGTCTATGAAATTGTCAAAGTGCTGTTGAAGGGGGAAAACTTGTCCTTCTTATTAACTCTGACAAAAAGAGCAAAAAACGAGCGCACCAAACGAAATTTTATCAAAAATATTTTGCCAGCTGTTTCAGCCCTCGCCGAATGCTGTCACGGACACGGCTTGGGTCTACACCCTCTGCTGCGGCTATCTCTCCTACTCTCATGCCCAGATAATACCTGGCATAGATCCGCTTGGCTTGTTTCTCCGGCAGAGCCATTACTGCGGCATAGAGTTTCTCCCGCAGCTGCTTTTCCTCCAGGAGCATTTCCGGCGTCTGGGGCTTCATCAGGATCGCATTTTCAATGCCATTGTCGCAGTCCAGAGAGTAATGCGCCTTATAACGATACATCCTTCGGTCATAGGCAGCTTCTGCACGCTCAGAGTCTCTGATCGTCTCCAGCACATCTTCGGTTACTTCTACAAAGTGATCTGTTTTATAAACATCGGGATACAGATCCCGGAGATTGACTTTCTTCATTATGTACCTCCATTTCGGTTCACGGGTCCAGTTACGAGTGAGCCGAAATGGGGCGGAGAACGGCACCGGCATAATTCGGGGCAATTCCACAAAAAACAACAAGCAAAAACGCCAGTCTCCCAAAGTGGGAAACTGGCGTCACACTGATTCCATGTTCTATGATTACCGATTAACCAGCAGGATAATGCCGGTGGAGGAGCGTAAGGGGATGAGGTGTGAGCAAGGCTTTTTTTGATGAACTACATATTGCTACTCTCATGGCGGCTCCCTCCGTGGGCCGCCGATCCTGCGCCGGGAAAAGAAAAGCGGCGGCCTTGATTGTTCAAAGCCGCCGCTGGTCGTATGGGCGTGTCAAAAGGGCTGCTGTACGACGGCTTTTTTTTCTTGGTCGTCGCCCGGCAGTTGATTATGTTGATTACATAGAGAGAAAGATAGCTATTCCACAAAAAACAGAATCCGCCGAATCAGTTCCGGGATATTAACCGGGGCCGTGATATAGTCGCTGACACCCTCGTGCCGGTATTGATATTCCGTGGCAAGGTCAGTGCTTGCCGTAAGAATAAAGAATGGTAGCAACTTAATGGGCGGGTTATTTACCTTAAATTTTTCAGATATACGTCGTATGTCATGAAAAAGCTCAAGGGCTGTACCGTCCGGCAGCGAGAGATCACACAGTATCAGTTCTATTTCTTTATCTTCAAGTAGCCTGTGCTTTGCTTCACGCAGGGAATTTACCAGTATAAGATTAAATCCCTTTTGCAGCATAGCCGCCCGCAGAACTTCCGCTTTGCTATTATCCGTATGGAGATATAACAGCTTATGAAAGGTTGGTGGTTGTTCTTCTGATAGCTCCTTGTAGGCATATTCCACCAGCTTATCTTTCAATAATGCAGATTTAATTTTATCCATACAGATTGTGACACCATGCTGGAGTGCTTCCTGCTCATAGTCGTCTTTTTCATAACAAGACGCAATGATAAAAGGAGTATCTTTGTTACAGGTACGTACTTCAGCTAGTAGTTCCAGACCAGAACCGTCCGGCAAGCAGAGGTCTGAACAGATCAGCAGCGGAGCTTCTTGCTTTATCATTTCCCGTGCTTCAGCCAGAGTAGCCGCAGTTTCTACCGCATAGCCCCGCCGCTGTAAATATTTTTTCAATCCCCATATAAAAGTTATATCATTGTCAACCAAAAGTATCTTTCGCATCTGTTTTCACTTTCTTGTATTCTGTTAGTCACGCATTCTTTCGACTAACGATTGTTTATGAATATAGCGATTTACAAATACAGTAATTGCAATTTGTCCGATGACTACTGCAACTATCAAAACAAGCGTTTGGGTAATCGGATATTCGTATTGACTAATCGTTAGAATTTGGGTGTTTATAATAATGCGTACCAATAAATACCCCAGCCCATTTCCGATGGTTAGTGACAGTGCTAATGTTCCAAAAGTAAAGAACAGTCCTTCCCGATGTATCATTTGACGTAGTTGCTTATCAGACAAACCGATTGCTTGCAAAATTCCCAATTCCTTTTTGCGAACTAAAATACTCGTAATCATTGTATTCGCTATCCTCTCCTGACGGACTCATAAGCTGCCCTATGGGCGGCAAATTCAGCTCTCCATCCTCCGCAAAGAGGTATACATAGACGTTTTTGCCGTCCCAAACCACTTTTTTGACGATAGTACGCAGCAGGCGACGCCGTTCTTCAATAGTAGTCGAATCCACCGTGTCGGCGAATGACTCAATCATATCTCTATAGAAAAATAGATTTTGGCTCAGAGCATTGCTCTGCCTAGCAAGCTTTTCCAATTCAGCAATTCTTGTCTGCTCCTGTTCGCTCTGCCGGTGCAGCTCATCGATCTGCTCCATGACGTATTTGGCCGAGGTCTCGCTGGCAACGGACAGAGATTCCACCAGTCGTTTGATGCGGGCTTCTGTTTCAGCATGGTTCTTCACTAATAAAGTCAACTCAGCTTCATAATTTGCTTTGTTGTCATTGATTACTTTCTTGGTTTTTGACAGTAACTGGCCAAAGTCTTTTTTGTCGGTGGCAACCTTACGTATTTCCTCAACAATCTTAGCATCAAGAGTGTTGCCGTTGCAGTTTTTCATACTACAGACAGTACCATGACTGCGCTCTTTGGTGGAGCACATATAGGTGTAAATCAACTCCCCATTAGCATTAGTGCGACCAGTCAGTTTCGGGCGCATATAGTCACCGCACTCGCCACAACGCAGAAGGCCGGACAAAAGCGCCACATTGCTGCGCGGTTTGCGATAGCTCTTGGATTTGTTCACGTCCAGCATAGACTGTACTCGTACCCAGTTTGCACCGGAGATAATGCCGGGATGTTTCCCCACTGCCACAATCCAATCTTCCATCGGGCGAATCTGAGTAGCCTTGCCAGGGCGTTGGAGCGTGCGGTTGTAGGCCATAATACCGTGCTCACCGTCAAACTCCGATGGCTCAGCAAAAAGGTCTACGTTGTTCTCCTTGAGATACTGATACGCCGTATCGTCAGCAATCATATAAACCGGATTTGTCAGAATACCCCGGATGGCAAAGCGTGTGAACTGCTTGCCGCGCTTTGTGACACAGCGGTGCTCTAATAAGTACTGGTCAGTTTTACTGAGGGAGCCACTTTCCGTGAACACAGAAAAAATTGTCTTTACCAGCTGAATCTCCTCCGGAATAGGTTTGAGCTTACAAGCTTTTTTAACCTTGCCATCTACTGTTACGCTGGACAAGCTTTCCGAAGCGTAGCCAGTTGGTGTCGTCCCGCCCAGCCAGCGTCCGGTCTTGGACAGCTCATGCATGTTGTCGCGGATACGCTCGGCTATGGTTTCTCGCTCCAGCTGGGAGAACACTGACGCGATATACATCATTGCACGCCCCATTGGAGAGGACGTGTCGAACTGTTCCCGGATGGAAATGAAGTCAATGTGCCGGTCACCCAGATCCTCGATGAGCTTTGCAAAGTCACCAATATTGCGGCTGATACGGTCAAGGCGATAGACGACAATAGCAGCGAACTCAATCTTCTGGGAATCCTTCATCATCTGCTTGAACTGCGGACGCTCCAGATTGCCGCCGGAAAACCCCTCGTCTTCATATACAAGCGCATGCTCCGCCTCGTCTTCGCCAAAGTGCATTGCAATATATTGGCGGCACAGCTCAATCTGGTTCTCAATACTTTCGCCTTTCCCGGTAAATTTGGATTTGCGGGAATAGATGACGTATTGCTTCACCTGCGGCTGGTCTGTTGTTTTCATAGCAACACCTCGCATTATATTGTTAGGTTGTTAGATATATTGTAACGGATTGGAACCCATTTGAAAAGGTGCAAATGAGATTTTTTGAAAAGTTCTCCAAAGAACGTTATACCCCTTTATACCCCTTTCAAAAGGGTATAAAGGGGTATAACGTATTCTCACTGCCAGTTTCGTTTCAGGACTTCACTTTTGAGATACAGCGTGCTCTTTTCCGATGTTTTGATCGGATGAAGCTTCCCGCGTTTTGTAAGGTCAATGATGTTCTGCCGGGAGCAACCTAATATCTCCGCCGCTTCCGCTGCGTTGATGACTCTGTGGGCGGCAAAGTTCCGGAAATCAGCCGCCGTCAGAGGAACACTTTTGCCGATCCGGTAGAGCATCGCATCCGAAACGGTCATGTTCACATCCCACGCAACGCCGTATCCGCCCGTCTGCATCTGCACATGCTGAAAATAGTCCGGCTTCTTG
>OWJC01000816.1_pt1 | contig 12032 bp, 13 predicted proteins | sample 1732731 | NCBI WGS metagenome assembly OWJC01 (sample SAMN05065747, study PRJEB22554) | human gut metagenome | biome: ENVO:2100002; feature: ENVO:00000062; material: ENVO:00002003 | host: Homo sapiens | place: USA
GCTGGACGGACAACATGGAGTTTGCCTTTGCGCACAAAAATGAGCTGTGCTCGCCCTTCAAGAAAAAAGTCCACGACCTCAATGCGCTTTATGACGCCTATGATGAATCCGATGATACCGAAGAAAAGGCAAAAAGCGGGTACTTGAAGGGCGTGGGAAGATAAGGAAGTGCAGGCGGCGCACCGGCACTCTTTGACGCGATGACAGAGCGTGATCCGAAAAAAATAATGCTGCAAAAACCAAGGGGCGGATGGTATGAGAACTTTGGAATATGGAACAGGACATGAAAAGACGCTGCTGTTTCTGCCGTGCACGGCAGAGCCGGAGTGGGCGTTCACCGACTCGGTTGGTCTGCTTTCGCAGGATTACCATGTGATTCAGATCGTCTATGATGGTCACGGCGAAACGGGAGAAGACTTTATCTCTGTGGAGACGACAGTAGACGAGGTGACAGATTGGCTGCAAGCGCACGGCATTACCCGCTTGAACGCGGCATACGGCTGTTCTCTGGGTGGGGCGTGTCTGACACGCTTTCTCGCCTTGGGAAAAATCCCGGTCGAGCGCGCCGTTATTGATGCAGGCATTACGCCGTATCGGATGCCGCTGATCTTGCGCCGTCTCGCTTGCCTGCGAGACGATCTTGGTTTCAGGCTCATAGCGAAGAGCCGCAAGGTCCTTGAGACGGTCTATCCGCCAGAGCGCTGGACGATGCCGGGGCGCGATCCAGTGAAGGAATATGACGCGCTGGCGGCGTATCTGAAAACCTATTCAAAACGCACCGTCCGCAACATTTTCTGGTCGGCGAACAATTATACTCTGCCGACGAAGCCGGCTGAAATGGGCTGCCAAATCACGTATTGGTACGGCGAAGAGGAAAAGCAGGCGCGACACAGCAATATCTGCTTTATAAAGCAATATTTTCCACGGGCGCAACTGCATGAAATGCCGAAGATGGATCACGCGGAGCTTGTGATGATGTATCCGCAGGATTTTTATCGGAGAATCATGGAGTTCCTGACACACACATCGGCAGCTCAAAACAAAAGAAGCTGAAAGAAAGGAAAAATCAGAATGCTCTATCCGCAGCTTTTTGGATTCAACGGAGATATAGGCTGATGAAAATCATCGTTGCAATTGCTTTTTATTTTCTGTATTGGGGCGTATGTTTTCTTGGAACAGGCACGGACAAGAAAAATCTCATGGGGCTGCGTTCTTATCCCGAAGAAGTTCAAAACCGTGTGCGAAGCGACCATCAGCTTGGAAAGGCTGTTCCGAAGGAGAAATCCACCGCTGCCGTTTGGCTCAGCAATCTTTTGCTTTTCACAGTCGTGTTTTCCGCTTTAGGACTTGCGCTGAAAGGCGTGCTGAACTTGGACGGTTATCTGTCGGCATTTTGGTACTTTCTTGCGTTCAGCGAGGGGCTTGGGTTGTTCGATCTTTTGGTGATCGATCTTCTCTGGTGGCGCAACACAAAACGTACCCGCTTCTCTTTCCTGCCGGAGAAGAAATACTATCAAAATCCGAAAAAGCATATCGAATCGTTTTGGCGCGGTATCCCGTTGTTTGCCGCAGTCGCTGCACTGTCAGCCTTGATCGTCACGGCGTTTTGAACCATACATCGTAGAGGGATGGCTGTAAGTGTGATTACACCATCTGCGGCGATCAGGATCTATACTTAAAGGAACATCCCGAATACCGGGACGAAAACGGATACAGGAGGAACAAGTAATGCTTTTACAGGTGATTTTGGAAGGTCTTGGGTTGGGGGCTTTGCTATTTCTTGTCTGTGCCGTGGGCATCCGCAAAGGGGCTGTTGGGATGGTGCATCTTTACAGCCCGGCGGTGCAGCGGCGGTGCGTGAAGCTGGGACTTACAACACGCGAAAAAATAAAGCAAAATGCTTTGATTTTCAAAGCGGTATGCGTTCCCGGCTACATCGCCTATGTGCTGGTCTGTGTCTATGGGATAAACGGTGCACGCAGCTTTGCGGCGGGCTTCTGGCAGCTGCTGGTCATCTTGTCCGTTATGAATCTCATGGACCGCTTTTTGATCGATGGCTACTGGGTGGGGCACACGAACGCATGGACGATTCCCGGAACAGAGGACTTAAAGCCTTATATTACCGCCAAGGACAAGGCGAAAAAGTGGCTGTTCGGCACGGTGGGCATGGCAGTCATAGCGATGGTGCTGGCGGCAATGATGACAGTACAGTGATCGGAAAGACCCTTCTGTCAGCAGCTTTTTCCGCTTCTTCGCAAGGGTCGGGGACAACGGGATGAAAATGCAGATCGTGAAAATCGAATTCGGAGGCAAGCAATGAAAATGAGCAAAGAAAAACGAGCACTCATCGCAGGTATGATTGGGTGCCTTTTATATGTGATCGGCGACTTTTTGTTTGCGGCGACCGGGAAAAGCCAAAGCACAGAATCCATTGGGCTGATGGTCAAGGTCGCCTATCTTGATATGGCAACATGGCGCATGGTGGTCAGCATCATCTGCGGTGTTCTCGGAACGGCACTCTATTACATCGGTTTTCACCAGATGTGGAAGCTTTTGAAGCAACGCCTCACCCAACCGAAGCAGCAGAAATGGGTCAAGCTGTTTCAAATCGCCTATCTCACCGGCACGGTCTGCTGGGGCTATGTTCATGCTATGTTCATGAATGTGGCGCTGATCTTCAAGTTTACCTTTGAGAAATACGGCGATATGCAGGCGGCAGCTGAAATTGCCAACAAGGTGTTTTACTGCAACGCCGCGCCGCTGCTGGCAGCATATATCCTGTGTGATGTACTTCTTTCCGTCGTGATGCTCGTTATGATCTGGAAAAGGATGCTCCCGCTGAAAAACACAGCACAGCGGATATTGGCATCCTTCTGCAACCCCATCGTTTTTACGGGGATTGTGGGAAATCTCTTCACGCTTCTGCCGTGGCCGCTGGATCAGATCGATCACGGCACGGAATCCGCCGGACACCTGCTGGTTTTGGTATTGGGGCTGGTTTTGCTTCGGGAGAAGGTAAAATGCGGAGAATGTAAGGAGACCGTGCAATGAAATACATGGGTATGCCCATGGGAATGTGGGCGCTGTTTGCCGGTTCCTTTCAAAAGCAGCTGACCACTGTGCTGGGCTATGATGCAGCCACCGCAAGAGCCATCACGAAAAAGGCAAAGCCGCAATACCGGCAGATCATTGCTGGTTTGCCGGAGTTTGAAAAGGCCGACCGTTTCAAAATGAATCTTGTCAACTGCGCCATGGTCGGCGCGTTCATTCTTTCTATGCCGCAGCGTCCGGAGGTGGACAGGCTGACGGATTACTACGCAAAGTCCATGATGACAAAGCCCATGCAGTGGTTCTGCCGCAAGAGCGGAAAAAGCAAGTTTACCGCAAAGGACATTGCCGCTATGAAGGCAACCGCCACTCTGAAAGCCGCCGACCGCAACCCCTACTCGTGGAACATGGAATTTTACGAATACCCGGATGGCAGCGGCTACGAGGGACGCTTTACCAAGTGCGGCATCTGTGTGCTGATGAAGGAACTGGGGCTGTATGACCTGACCCCCGCCCTGTGCCGTCTGGACTACACCATGAGCGAAACAGGCGGCGTGACCGACTTTGTGCGGCAGTACACCCTTGCCTCCGGCGGGCCCTACTGTGACTGCGGGTACAAAAAGAAGGGGTGACGGACGATGAAGGCGAAGGAAACCTATCTTTCCCGTGACTTTCGGGAGACTGCGGCGCAACGCTTTCCTGCGCAGGCAAAGCAGCTGAACGCCGCTTTTGATATGCGCCTGAATGCGCTGCTAGCTGAAAACGCGGGTGCAAGCAAGGAAAAGCAGTACCACCTCAAGCGGCAAATCTTACCGGGCATTGCGGCCTACGAAACCTTGCAGCGGGTCATGCCGAAAGAAGAAGCACTGCGAACCGTTTACGGCTATGTGGAGCGGCTGGCGAGAACGAGCCACAAACAGCTTGCCGCCCTGCTGCACATACCGGGGCTTTACCGCCTTGTTCCCGGCGTTTTTGTCAAATCCACCCGGAGCGTTTTTGGCCCGGCGGCGGGCTTTGCCCCAAAAGAGCTGCAGACCGGCAACGGCGTCTGGCGTGTGGATATGATGGAGTGTCCCTATCACGACACCTGCACAGAATACGGCTGCCCGGAGCTGTGCCGCTGTTTTTGTGACAGCGATGACATCAGCTATACCGGCCTGCATCCGAAGCTGATCTGGGAGAGAAGTATGACGCTGGGGCGCGGCAATGACCGCTGCGATTTTTGCATGAAGGTCAGATAATAGCGGGGAGGCAGATTGGTATGGAAATCAAACGATTCGGCAATATAGAGGGAAAGACCATGATGCTGCTGCACGGAAATCTTATGTGCTGGCAGCAGTTTGAGGATCTGATCCCGCTGCTGGAAAGGAAATTCTGCGTGTATGCCGTCAGCTTCGACGGCTTTGATGGAACCGGTGAAACGACCTACACGACTGCCCGGGATCAGGCGGACAAGTTGGCCGCTTATATTGAAAAAGAGCTTGACGGACAGTTGGATCTGCTTTTTGCAGAGTCGCTGGGCTGCGGACCGGCTGTTTTTCTGAAGGCTTCTCCAACCGTTCAGATCAATCGGATGATCCTCAGCGGGCCGGAGTATCTGGATTTCGGAGTGCTGAATCGACTGATTTTGAAGGTCATGCCGCAAAAGCAATATCGAACGGCACACGAAAAGTACATGCCTGCATGGGCGCTGCGCTTTATGGGGCAGACGGAGCAGGGAATGCAGACTATGCTCCGCCGTATCCCAGATCATATCAGCTTGGAATCCGTCCGGGCCACTTGGGAGGCAGGACTTTATCTCTATCGAACGGACTTTTTGGTACAGCCCGATGCAAAGGTCGCCTGTTGGTACGGAGAAAAAGAAGGGCACATGAAAAAGGCCATCCAGCGGCTGCGGACGGCATATCCGAGCCTGATCGTCCGCTGTTTCCCCGGTTTCGGCCATGGCGAGATCATCAATCATCCGGCACTGCTTGCGTCGGAGCTGGAACGCTTTTGGCTATTATGATTACGAACAGGAAGCGAAGAAAATGAAGAAAGAAGAAACAAAGCAGTTTATCCGCTGGTGCATCGCGGCTGCGGTGTATGAGAAAAAAGCACTCTGCGCACCTCGCAGGCTGACGGCGATTGCTGAATTGTCTGTGTTTTTTGCAGAAAGTGCATCCATAGCTTCCGGTGTGTATATATGCTGAAGGATTACCCGCCTTTCCAAGCAAATGATTTTGAATATCTGCGGGGGAGGATACTGATCCTCCTCCCGGAAAATGACATTTTCAAAAAGGAAGATCAGAAACGGTTCGCAGATCTGTTCCGGAAACTGGATGCGGAGATTCACAATGTTCCGGGCGGTCATGTGAGTTTCATTGTTCAGGCGGAACGGTATCTTGATTTAATGGAAACATTTTTGCGGAGAAATGGAATTTGACAGTTCACGTCTGCGAATCAGTAAGAAAAAGCGAATCTTCAGGAAAAGAGAATGGCTATGCATAAATCACTTTTTGATCTTTCCATAGAAGAAACGACCTCGACTGAAATGCCTCACACCGTGAAATTTTCCAATGAGACAGGAACTGGGAGTATGATTATCTGTCCACTGTTTTTGGGTGCAGAGCTGTATTATAACGATATGCACCTTGCATTCTTTGAGGAAGCCACGGCACCAATGCGGAATGTCATTGAGATCAACCACTGCCGCGTGGGGCGTTACGAGTGCAGTTTTGGGGCAAATAGCTGCTGCTATCTGGCAGCAGGGGATTTTGCGGTGTGTGCAGCGGCGCGCAAAAAGTCGTCCTCCTGCTTTCCGCTGCGGCACTACCACGGCATCACCATCCTACTGGATCTGGATGCGATTTCGCCGGAAATGCGGAAACAAATGGAATGGTACGGCGTAGACCTTGATGTCATACGGCGGTACATCTGCACGGAAAACCGCTGCTGTATCCTGCGGTCAGAACCGACCATTGCCCATATTTTTTCAGAGCTTTACACAGCGCATTCTGTGCCGGACACTGGCTATCTTCGGCTGAAAGTGCTGGAGTTGCTGCATATTCTGACCCGGCTGAAAAACAGGGAAGATGTGCAGCAGACAGAGTATTTCAATCAGCATCAGGTGGAGTGTGTGAAGCAGGCTGCGGCTCTTCTCACGCAGGAACTGACAGTTCGCCGTACAATCGAACAGCTTGCACAGGAGGTCGGCCTTTCGCCTACGGCATTAAAAAGCTGTTTCAAAGGCATTTACGGAAGCTCGGTCTATGCGTATCAGAAAGAGTACCGGCTGCAGCTGGCACAGAAGCTACTACTCGAAACCGATTGCACGGTTGCTGAAATCGCCCATCGGGTCGGGTACGAAAATCCGAATAAGTTTTCTTCTGCATTTCGGGAAGCAGCCGGCATGACGCCTACGGAGTATCGGAAGATGCGTCCGATTGGATAGATTCTGTCGATTTGGTTCTTGCGCAGAAAGTCCGGTTCCAGTAAAATCAGTATCGCGATTAGTTGAAACTAACGCCGATATTCTGATTTTGTGGAGGAAATTGATAATGCGTTTGATGAAAAGAATTCTGAGTGCAGCTGCTGTGCTAGCTCTGTCTGCTTCTCTTCTGGTTGGCTGCAGCAGCGGCACGGCGAGCTCTGTTCCCGTTTCTGCAAGTTCTGCCGCAGAAAGCACTGTTTCTTCCGTAGAAGAGACCGCCTCTTCTGCTGTGGATGAAAACGAAGCTGCCGCTGCACAGTTGCTGAACGACCTAACGGGCAGCTATCAGGAACTGTGGCCGGTGATTCTGGCGGACGAATATAAGCAGACATGGCTGGATGATTGTACCGCTCTCGTGGGCGAGGACAATGCCGAAGCTGCTTTTGAGAAGCTGTCCTCTATGGTGACAGGTGATGTTTACGGCGAAGATGCAGTCAAAGCGTATGCCAACGGCGGCGGAGCCTATTTCTGCGGCTTTACCAATAGCCTTGCGATCTTGACCTTCGATGGTGAAACTTCTACCATTTCCGGCACCGATAAGGACGGCAATGTGCTGTTCTCCCATACCTATCACTATATTGGCATGGAGCCTGTGCGTGGGCTGTATGAGTTTCAAAGCGATGATGCCGATTCCGGCGAGTTCACCTACTTCTTCCTTGCGCCGGACACCAGTGCGGAAACTTACCATATTGAGTTTCGCTATGGTTCGGATGCAGAAGCTCTGAGCCAGTACGATACAGGCGAATATGCTTACTGGCTGGCCTCCGGCATTTCCACCGACTGTGACCAGACGATGATCGACAACTGCATTGAGCTGTTCTGCACCGAAAATCTGGCGGGTTAAAACGCAGAATGTGCTGTGGAGTTGAAATACCACAGCACATTTTTGCCGCAATCTGATTTGAAGGAGGTCTTTCCGTGAAAAAACAGTCCGATCTTTCCCGGCTGATGGGCTACGCCGGGAACTGCCGATATTTCACCTACGCTTCGTGGGTGCTGTCTGCGGTCAGTGCGCTGGTGGCGCTGGTGCCTTTTGTGTACATCTGGAAGATCCTGCGGGATGTGTTGAACGCCGCGCCGGACTATGCGCAGGCGGTGAACATCCCCCATTACGGCTGGATGGCAGTGCTGTTTGCGGTGCTGGCTTACCTCATTTACATTGCGGCACTGATGTGCTCCCATCTGTCGGCGTTCCGGGTGGCGACCAATCTGCGGCTGGAGGTTTCCGAACACCTTGCCACACTGCCGCTGGGCTTTACGGAGACGTTTGGCAGCGGTAAGCTGCGCAAGATCATCCACGAGAGTACTGGCGCAGCGGAGACATTTCTCGCCCATCAGCTGCCGGACAAATATAATGCAATGGCAACACCCATAGGTCTGTTGGTTCTTTTGCTTGTGTTCGACTGGCGGCTGGGTCTGCTGAGTCTCGTTCCGGTGGCACTGGGCTTCGTCATCATGTCCGCCATGACAGGAAGGCGGATGGCAGACAAAATGCGGCAATACGGTAATGCGTTGGAATCAATGTCTAACGAGGCCGTGGAGTATGTCCGCGGCATCCCGGTAGTCAAGACCTTCGGGCAATCCGTCTTTTCGTTCAAAAAATTCAAAGCGACCATTGATGAGTACGAAAAGTGGGTCATTGCCTACACCAAAGAGCTGCGGATGCCGATGATGCTCTATACTGCCGCAATCAACGGTGTGTTTGCTTTCTTGATTGTAGGTGGGCTTCTGTTCACCCGGAACGGTGTGACTTCGGAATTTCTGCTGAACCTGCTGTTCTACATCATCATTACCCCGGTAATCTCCCTGACCCTGACCCGCATCATGTACATGAGCGAAAATGAACTCGTTGTGGCAGATGCGTTGGCTCGTGTGGATTCGGTTCTGGATGCGGAACCTGTGCCAGAAAACGATCATCCGCGGCATCCGAAAGATGCCTCTGTGTCCCTGAAGGATGTGCATTTCAGCTATGATGGCAAAACGGATGTTATCAAGGGCGTTTCGCTGAAAATTCAGCCGGGTCAGATGGTGGCTTTCGTTGGCCCCTCCGGCGGCGGCAAATCCACACTGGCAAACCTGATTTGCCGGTTCTTTGATGTGCAGAGCGGCAGCGTCCGGGTGGGCGGAGCGGATGTGCGGGACATCCCCAAGGAAGAGTTGATGGACACCATCTCCTTTGTGTTCCAGAACAGCCGCCTGCTCAAGGGCAGCATTCTGGACAACGTCCGGCTGGGCAGAGCGCAGGCCACCGAAGCCGAGGTGCTGGCGGCGCTGAAAGCTGCACAGTGCATGGATATCGTGGAAAAGTTCCCGGAGGGCATCCATACCGTCATTGGCACAAAAGGCGTGTATCTGTCCGGCGGCGAGCAGCAGCGCATTGCCATTGCCCGCGCCATGCTGAAAAATGCGCCCATCCTGCTGCTTGACGAGGCCACCGCTTTTGCCGACCCGGACAATGAAGCAAAGGTGCAGGCAGCCTTTGCTCAGCTTGCCAAGGGCAAAACCGTGCTGATGATCGCACACCGTCTGTCCACCGTAGCCAACGCCGACTGCATCTATGTGGTGCAGGATGGGCAGATTGTGGAATCCGGCACAAAGGACGAACTGTGCGCGCAGAACGGCCTGTTTGCCCGGATGTGGCAGGACTATCAGGCCTCGGTGCAGTGGAAGGTCGCAAAGGAGGGGTAAGGAATGATCGAAAAAATTCAACACGCCACAGCCAGCTCCCCGGAGGGCGCAAAGGGGCTTGTAAAGGGCGTTCTGGCCTGTGCGTTCCAGAACATGGCGTTCATGCTGCCCACCGGGCTGCTGTATCTTCTGGTAAAAGACCTGCTGGCAGGCTCTACGAGTGAGAGAAGTACCTTTTATCTGCTGGGATGCGTTGCCTGCTTTGCACTGATTTTACTGACCACATGGTTCCAGTACAACGGCACCTATTTTACCACCTATAAAGAGAGCGGCACCCGCCGCCTGACCCTTGCAGAGCGGCTGCGGAAGCTGCCTCTGTCCTTTTTCGGCAAGCGAGACCTTGCCGACCTGACAAGCACCATCATGGCGGACTGCGAGGTACTGGAAAAGGACTGCTCCCACTTCATCCCCGGTCTGTTCGGCTCCCTCATTTCCACGGTGCTCATTGCCCTGAGCCTGTTCGCCTTTGAGTGGCGGATGGCACTGGCGGCTCTGTGGGTCATTCCGGTATCCGCTGCCATCGTGGTGGGCAGCTATCGGGTACAGGATAAGGTGCAGGCCAGGACCATGGCGGCGAAAATGGCCTGTGCGGACGGTATTCAGGAGTACATCGAGACTCTCCGGGACCTGAAAGCCAGCAATGCGGAGCAGCAGTATCTGTCCGGCCTTTCCGGCAAAATTCGGGCAGTGGAAAAGCAGTCTATTGTGGCAGAGCTGGAAACAGCGCTGTTTGTGTCCTCCGCCGGCATGGTGCTCAAGCTGGGCATTGCATCGGTGGCGCTCACCGGTTCGGTGCTGCTGGTGCAGGGCAGCATCGACGTACTGACCCTGTTTCTGTTCCTGATGGCGGCATCCCGGATGTACGACCCCATGCAGGGGGCTTTGCAGAATCTGGCGGCGGTCATCGCCATGCGTACCAATGTGGGGCGGATGAATGAGATTCTGGACGCTCCCCTGCAGACCGGCAGCGAGCAGCTGACCAATCAGGGCTGCGATATCGTGTTCGACCATGTGGGCTTTGCCTATGACTCCGGTGAGGCGGTGCTGCGGGATGTCTCCTTTACCGCAAAGCAGGGGGAGGTTACGGCGCTGGTGGGCCCCTCCGGCAGCGGCAAGACCACTGTTTCCCGGCTGGCAGCACGGTTCTGGGATTACCAGAAGGGCAGTATCACCGTGGGCGGCATGGATGTCTCCCGAATCGACCCGGAAAAACTCATGAGCCTGTATTCCATCGTCTTTCAGGATGTGACCCTGTTTGACAACACAATCCTCGAAAACATCCGTCTGGGGCGCAAGGGGGCCACCGACGAGGAGGTTCTGGCGGCGGCAAAGCTGGCAAACTGCGAGGAATTTGCCGAAAAGCTGCCGGACAAGTGGAACACCAACATCGGCGAGAATGGCTGCGCTCTTTCCGGCGGCGAGCGTCAGCGCATTTCCATCGCCCGTGCTTTTCTGAAGGATGCGCCTATCATCCTGCTGGACGAGGCCACCGCCAGCTTGGATGTGGAAAACGAAACTGCCATTCAGGAGGCACTATCCCGGCTCATAAAAAACAAGACCGTCCTCATCATCGCCCACCGGATGCGCACCGTGGCAGGTGCAGACAAGGTTGTTGTGCTGAAGGATGGCATCGTAGCGGAGCAAGGCAGACCGGATGAGCTTTATGCTCGGAACGGATTGTATGCGCACATGGTTGATTTGCAATCAGCAAGTCAGAATTGGACGATTTAAAGCTATAATAAGAGAAAGCTGTTTCAAAAGGATGCTCTGTCATGGGATGGAACATCCTTTTTGAATACCGTTCAGCCGAAATTTGTACAGAAGTACATCATAAAAATGACAATCAGGAGAAATGACATTCTATAAGCCTATTGCAATAGGATGAAAAGTGTGGTATATATTATACGAAATATTTCCTCGAAATAAACACTCCACCGTCCATTGATGTATAAAAGAGAGGTGCTTGCCATGACTGCCGTGATCTATGCCCGCTATTCTACTGACAGTCAGCGCGAAGAATCCATTGAAGGTCAGATCCGGGAATGCACCGCCTATGCGGAAAAGAACGGCTTCACGGTGGTGAAGCATTACATTGACCGTGCTATCTCCGCCAAGACCGATAACCGCCCGCAGTTCCAGCAAATGATCAAGGACAGTGAGCGTGGCATCTTTGACGTCATCATTGTCTGGAAGCTCGACCGCTTTGCCCGAAACCGCTATGACAGTGCCCGGTACAAGACCCAACTGAAGCGGAACGGCGTGAAACTGGTGTCGGCAACGGAAGTCATTTCGGCTGGTCCGGAGGGCATCATTCTGGAATCGGTGCTGGAAGGCTATGCCGAATATTACTCGGCTGACCTGTCTGAAAAGGTCGTGCGCGGCATGACGGAAAACGCCCTGAAAGGCAAATTTTCTGGCGGTGCTATCCCTTTCGGCTACACCATCAACGCAGACCGCCGCTTTGAAATCGACCCACTCACAGCTCCCTTTGTAGCTGAAGCTTTCCAGCGGTACAATGACGGACAGACGATGCGGGAGATTCGGGATTGGCTCAATGAAAAGGGCATCAAGAACAAGCGCGGCGGGCCGATGAGCTTCAATGTTATCCAACATATGTTGAACAACCGCCGCTACATCGGCGAGTTGAAATACCGTGACATTTTGATTCCCAATGCGATTCCGCCCATCGTGTCGGTAGAGCTTTTCAACGATGTAAAGGAAAAGATGTTGAAAAACAAGAAAGCCCCTGCCCGTAGAAAGGCAGAGGACGACTACCTGCTCACCACCAAGCTGTTCTGCGGCTACTGTGGGGCGTTGATGTTTG
>OWJC01000819.1_pt1 | contig 11977 bp, 8 predicted proteins | sample 1732731 | NCBI WGS metagenome assembly OWJC01 (sample SAMN05065747, study PRJEB22554) | human gut metagenome | biome: ENVO:2100002; feature: ENVO:00000062; material: ENVO:00002003 | host: Homo sapiens | place: USA
GCTATTCGTCGGCAGCGTCAGATGTGTATAAGAGACAGGCCGAGGTAGGCCCCCAGTGAGATCAGCCAAGCCCCCCAGACGGCGTACTGGAGGAAGTTCATCAGAGTCAGGCGGATTTTTGTATTCATCGTGTTGGTGTTCTAAAATGCGGTTCTTATCGTCCGGTTTCCGGTGTGCAGGAAAACGAGCGGAAACAAAATTAGAAAAATTTTTCGGATTTTTCTTGCACAAAGCAAAATTATGTGCTACTTTTGCATCACCAAACCTGAGGGAACGGCAATCGCAGCGTGCGTCGCACGATTTCGGGCCGACCGGAAGGGGCGGACACGTAGAACGGGTGGTTCCGTGGGACATTGAGCTATGGTGTAATGGTAACACAACAGATTCTGGTCCTGTTTTTCCTGGTTCGAGTCCGGGTAGCTCAACTCGAAGGCCGGTCAAGCATCGCTTGACCGGCCTTCATTTTTTAAGCGATCGCAGCCGGATTTGTGCCAGTATGCAAAGAAGGTTCCCGTCTCTGTTGCGGATGAGTCCGGAGCGGTTCGTCGATCTCTTCCGAAAGTGACGGCCGCTTCCCTGTTGCAGACGGCGCCGCGAGGAGGCTCCTGTGCGGAGGACGTACCGGCCCCGAGGGCCAGAAACAATACGAAGGTGGTGGACTTTTTCGTGATCCGCATGAGTCGAGATTCCGAAAATCGGGCAGGGAAACGCTTTTCCGTCCCGCCGGGTTCTGGGTTCAGGGTAGCCGGGCGTTTTCCGGCGATACTCCGTGCATCAATACATGTTGTCGTACATCGACTGGCTCTTGTCGTATTTGAGGTCTGAAAGCGATGCCGCCTTTACGCCGATGTTGAAGCTCCAGCTGCGGTGGAACCCGAAGGGTATCCACGAGAACGACATCTGCCAGCAGTGCAGGTCGCGCGAGATGGAGATCGACGAGGTGGTGAGTTTGTTCGCCTTGATGTCGTAACCGCCCTGGAACGTGATGCCGGTCTTGGGCGTTATGGTAAGGCTGCCGTTGAAGCTGACGGTCTGCGTGACGTTCTTCTTGTATCCTTTGGGCGGGTAATTGCCCGTCGATATGTTGTAGTTGATGGCATAGTTGAACCCGAAGTTCCACGGCAGCGAGAAATCGTAGTACATCTGCGACATGTATTGCCGCCGCAGTACGGGATCCATGTTGCCGTAGGGGTCGTAGTAGGGGTTCATGTATTCGGGCGGGATGCTGGTGATGTCGTTGATGGCCGATTGCGAGCGGTCGTCGCGCGATTTGAACGTATAACCGAACGACCAGCCCGTCGAGACGATACGCCCCGGGAAGAAGAGCTTGTTGTAGCGCTTGCCGTCAGGCGTCAGCCGGTAGGGGTCGAGCGTCATCGAGAGGTTGATGCCGAAATTCTGGAAGATCGTCGTGCGGAACGAGATCGGGATGGTCGAGAGCCCCATCGAGTCGGCCAGGAAATTGTACGACCCGCTGATGCGCAGCTCGTCGATCAGTTTGATTTTCTTCACGCCCGAGGTGTCGCGCTTCGACAGTACCTTCATTTCGAGGTTCTGCGACAGCGCGAAGTTCATCGACATCGACCGTCCGGAACTGGGGACGCCGTATGCGTTGACCGAATAGGGCGAATAGCTGGTGAAGCGTCCCGTCGAGTCGGTCTGCATGGTTTTGTGATAGCCGTATTTCGGGTCGCCGAAGTCCGGCGTGTAGGAGAATCCGATCGAGGGGGTGAGCGTGTGGCGGATGGCCTGTATCTTGCGGTCTTTGCGCTTCTTGGTGAAGTCGTACATGCCGTATACGGTCGTCGATGCCGAGACGTTGAAGTTGTAGTTGTAGAGGCGGTAAAACCCGTATTGCGTCGGCAGCGTGTCGACCTTGTTCGTGACGGGGTTCCAGTCGAATTCGACTTTTTTGAAGTACCACTTTTCGTTGTATGTCGCCGACGGCGAGATGTTGATGTAGTTGAACAGGTTGAACGACGCCGAGACGGGGATGTTATGCTCGATGCCGTTCTTCATGTTGTCGAACGTCTCCTTCGAGAAGATCTTGTCTTCGGTCGTGGTCACCGAGTTGGTCATCTTGCCCGTATACTGCATCGAGATCTTTTCGTACCACCGCTCCTTGCCCATGCGTTCCTTGCGTTTGAAGGGGTAGAAACGCGAGACGTTGAAGACCACGGTCGGCAGCGTCACCGAGAGGCTCTTGTTCTGCGAGTTCTGCGAGATGGACATGTTCGCCGAGAGCGAGAAGGGTGTGCCCGCCCAGTTCTTCGAGTAGGCGATCGACGAGTTGGTCTGCGTCGAGAGGATGTCGTTGAGGTTGGTCGCCGAATATTTGCTGTAACCGCTGGTCGCGAAGTTTACCGATGCCGAGAAGGTCGACCCGGGGTTGGCCTTGGGATCCTGGGAGTGTGTCCACTGGATGCGGAAGTTGCTCTGCTTGATATAGTCCGGTTCGCCTTTTTCGCCCGTCTTGATGTTCGAGTACTGCATGTTGAAACTGCCGCTGTACTTGTAACGTTTGATGTAGCGCGATGCGGCCGATGCCTCCCACGAACCGAGCGTGTAGAACCCGCCGCGCACGGCCAGGTCGGCGTAGTCGCCCAGCGTGAAATAGTAACCCATGTCGCGCAGGAAGAACCCCTTGGTGTATTCCTCGCCATAGGTGGGCATCAGCAGACCCGATTTTGGCCCCATGTTGATCGGGAAGAAACCCTCGGGGATGCCGAGAAAGTAGATCGGCACGTCCTCCATGACGAGGTAAGCCGGCCCCGTGACGACTTTCTTGCCAGGGATGACCTTGGCTTTGGTCATCGCCAGGTAGAAGTGCGGGTGGTCGGTCTCGTCGCAGGTCGTGTATTTGCCGTGCTGGATGTTGACCGTGTTGTCGGGCATTTTCTTCACGCTGCCTCCGACCAGCCAGCCGTCGCCCTGCTGCGTCGCCACGCCCTTGATCTTGGCCTTCTTCGAGGTGAGGTTGTAGGTGATCGTATCCATCGTGTACGATGCGTCGCCCTCGGAGAATTCGGGCTTGGTGACGATCGGTTTGCCTTCGAGCGAATCGGGCTTGCCGTATGCATAGACCATCTTGTTGTCCATGTTGATCTGCATGTAGTCGGCCTTGAGGTTGCTGTTCTGATAGGTGATGTCGCCCTCGTTGTAGATATAGACCATCTTGTTGCGCACGTCGTAGACCAGCGAATCCTTGTTCTTGCCCGAGATCGGGTCGTCGAGGAACGCCCCCGGTTTCTGGGGCTTTTTCTCTTTCACCGTGTCGCGGGCGATGGTGTCCGCTCCGCGGCCTTCGAGCGAGTCGCCTTTCTGCGTGATGAGCGAATCGAGCTGCTCCTGCGGCAGGGCTTCGAATGCGGCGCGGCGGCGTGCCTGTTCCCGGGCGGCGCGTGCCTGCTCGCGGCGGTCGCGGCGGCTTTGGGTCGCAGCTTCCGGCACTTCGGCCGCGGCTTCGGAATGGATCCGGAGGGAATCGGACAGGCGTTGGCGGAGGCTGTCTTCGGCTGCCGAGGCAAGCATTCCCCGGGGTACGGACGAGCCGAACACCAACTGGGCGAAGAGGAGGAGTGCCGCCGCCGAAAACAGATATTTTACCCTGATTCTATCCAAAATCCCAATAATTTTTCGTACCTTTGCCGACATGTCGGCAAAAACGCCTGGATCGGGGCCTCGATGCACTCCCGCCGGGTTTTTTAGGCGCGACAAAGATAGGTAAAAAATTACAGAAAGCTCACATTTGGCTCCATTAAATATGCGCACACGACTGTTCCTGTTATTCGCGTTTGCGGCCGTTACCGTTCTAACGAACGGTGCCACGGCCGGGAATATTGCGCACGGGGTCGAAGTTGTGGTCATCGATGCCGGACACGGCGGGAAATTCCCCGGGGCGCACTACGGCAATGTCTACGAGAAAGACCTCACGCTGAAGGTGGCGCTCAAACTCGGGAAGCTCATCGAGGAGGGGATGCCGGGCGTGAAGGTGGTCTATACCCGCAAGACGGACAAGGCGCTGGGCACCGATCTGGCAACCGACCTCCAGGCGCGTGCCGACATCGCCAACAAGGCCGGCGGCGACCTCTTCGTTTCGATCCACGTCAATGCCGCGAAATCCTCGGCGGCACGGGGTGTCGAGACGCTCATCATGGGCGAAAGTCCCAAGGAGCAGCGTTACAACGAGAACGCCCTGTTCGAGAACAACCGCGAAGACCTGATCGACATGTCGGACGAGCGGACGGCGGCCATCGTGCGGGCCTATATCCAGAACCTGCAATTCACCTACGGCGAGTACAGCATGGCGCTGGCGCGCTGTATTCAGAATAATTACCTGAAGGCCGGGCGCCATTCGCGGGGCATCAAACCCCAGCTGCTGCGCGTGCTCTATGCCACCGACATGCCGGGCGTGCTGACCGAGATCGGTTTTATGTCCAACGCCCAGGAGATGGCCTATATGAAGTCGGAAAAGGGGCAGGACGAGATCGCCCGCTCGATTTACGAAGGCGTGAGGGATTATTCGGCCTATGTGCTCGAAACGCGCCGCGCCGAAGAGGAGGCCGCGGCAGCCCCGAAGCCCGGTAAAGAGCCCGAAACGCAGGTCGTCATCGGGAAGGAGCCCGTGCGCCCTGCGGAGCAGGACAAGGCATCCGATGCGCCTGCCGCGAAGACCGTCACCCCGGAAAAAGGGGAGCCGGAGAAGGCTGCGGGCAAGTCCGGGGCGCAGAAACCGGAACCGCGGAAACCGGCCAAGGCCGGGGATGCCCCCAAACAAGCCGCCCGGCCGCTGCGTTATACCGTGCAGGTGCTGGCCAGCGCGCAGACCGTGCCGACCTCGTCCGCACGTTTCAAAGCCTACCGCAACAAGGTGAAACAGTATACCGCCGAGGGGCGGTTCCGCTATAAATATTGCGTCGGCGAGTACGATACCCGTGCCGCCGCCCAGAAACGGCTGGCCGAAGTGCGCAAGGTTTTCCCCGACGCCTTCGTCGTGTGCTGCCGGGGTACGCAAATTGTGAAATAAAAACAAGCGAAATATGAAAAGGGAAGTTAAGATCGGAATATTCGCCGTGGCGATGATCGGCGTTGCCTGGGCCGGAATTCGGTTTCTGAAAGGTTTCGACATTTTCAGCCGGAACGTCGAGTATTATGCCGCCTACGACCAGATCAACGGCGTGCAGAACGCGTCGCCGATCATGATGAAGGGCGTGAAGATCGGCTCCGTGACACGGCTTTCGTTCGACCCCGCGCGCAGCGACAAGGTCGTGTTGCAGTTCACCATCAAGCGCCAGTACCGCATCCCGACCGATTCCGAGGCCAAGATCTTCAGCAACGGGCTGATGGGTGCCAAGGCGATCGAAATCACCTACGGCACGGCCGACACCTACCTCCAGAAGGGCGATACGCTGCGTTCGAGCCGCGACCGCGATCTGATGGACATGGCCGGCTCCGAGCTGGATTTCTTCAAGCAGAAGGTTTCGCAGCTCACCACCGACCTTTCGCGCACGCTCGAAAACCTGAACGGCCTGATGGAAACCAATGCGGACAACATCGCCGGGACGCTCGGCAACCTGAACTCCGTGACGGGCGACATGGCCGAGATACTCTCTGCGGAGAAAAACAGCCTGAAGAGCGCGCTGGACAACCTTTCGAAATTCTCCGACATGCTCGGCGAGAATGCTGGGCGCGTGGACAGCATCATCGGCGACGTGGATCGTTTCACCTCGCAGCTCACCGAGGAGCAGTTCGCCCGCAAACTTTCGCAAGCCGTGGAGCACCTCGACGACCTCGTGGCGCGTATCGCGCAGGGCGAAGGCACGATCGGCAAGCTCATCAGCGACCCCGAACTGTACGATTCGCTCGAAAAGGCCAGCGACAACCTCGCGGCGCTGCTGGCCGATGTCAAACAATACCCCGGCCGTTACGTCCACCTCTCGCTTTTCGGGCGCAACCCCGAAAAGATGAAGGAGCGTGCCGACAAGAAGGCCGCCAAGGCTGCTGCCAAGGCTGAGCGCGATTCGCTCAGGCGGCTGCAGTAGCCGTTCAATCCGACATAAAGATGATTTATCCTGCAAACTTCGAGCAGAAGATCAGCTTCGACCGGCTTCGGGAACAGGTTGCAGCGCTTTGCACCATGCGTGCCGCCCGCGGGAAGCTCGCCGAAGAGACTTTCTCGACCTCGGCGCGCGAGATCGGGCGGAGGCTGGAACTTGCCGACCAGATGCGCCTGCTGCTCGACATGGAGCACGATTTTCCCGGCGGGGAATATCCCGACGTCGACCATGTCGTTGCCAAACTGCGTGTCGAAGGGACGTTCCTCGACGTGGGGGAGGTGGTGACCCTGCACCGGGCGCTGAGCCTCGTCGGCAGCGTCGTTGCGTTCATCCTCGCCCGCGAAGGGCAATATCCGGCGCTGTATGCCCGCAGCCGCGGCGTCGAGGCATTCCCCGGGATCGTGCAGCGGATCGACGCCATCGTCGATCGTTTCGGCAATATCCGGGACAATGCTTCGCCGGCCCTGCTGGAGATTCGGCGCGCCATCCGCGAACGCGAAGGGCAGGCCGCCAAGCGGTTGCAGGCGGTGCTCGCCGCCGCCAAAGGGGCCGGTATCGTCGATGCCGACGCCCAGATATCGATCCGCGAAGGGAAGGCCGTGATCCCGGTTGCCGCGGCCAATAAACGCAAGCTGCAGGGCTTCATCCACGACGAATCGGCCACGGGGCGTACGTTCTACGTCGAACCGGTCGAGGTCGTGGAGATCAACAACGAGCTGCGCGAACTGGAATATGCCGAGCGGCGCGAGATCGTCCGCATCCTCTCGGAGTTCACCGATTCGGTGCGCCCCGATGCCGGGCTGATCGCCGCGTCGGGCGACTACCTGGCCGAGATCGACATGCTGCGTGCCAAGGGACGCTGGGCATCGCAGAACGGCTGCGTGAAACCGATCATCTCGGACGACGACCGGCTGGTGCTGAAGAATGCCCGCCACCCGCTCCTGCAGCAAACCCTGCGGGCGCAGGGGCGCGAGGTCGTACCGCTCGACATGCAGCTCGACCGCCGCAAGCATATCCTTGTCATTTCGGGGCCCAATGCAGGTGGCAAGTCGGTCTGCCTCAAGACCACCGGCCTCGTGCAGTATATGTTCCAGTGCGGGTTCCCCGTTCCGGCATCGGAGGTTTCGGAACTGCCCGTGTTCCGTTCGATCTTCATCGACATCGGCGACGAGCAGTCGATCGACGACGACCTGTCTACCTATTCGTCGCACCTGCTCAACATGAAGAACATGCTCGCGGGGGCTTCGTCGTCGACGCTGGTGCTGATCGACGAGTTCGGGTCGGGTACCGAGCCGGTCATCGGCGGCGCCATCGCCGAGGCCATCCTCGAACGCCTGCTGACCAAAGGGTGCTACGGCGTCATCACGACCCACTATGCCAATATCAAATACTATGCGTCGAATACCGAGGGCATCGCCAATGGCGCCATGATGTTCGACGTGCAGAATATCCGCCCGCTGTTCCGCCTCGAAACGGGCAAGCCGGGCAGTTCGTTCGCCGTGGAGATCGCCCGCAAGATCGGGCTCCCGGAGGATATTATCCGCGCGGCGGGCGAGAAGGCCGGCAGCGACCATATCAACATCGAGAAGCAGCTGCGTGAGATCGCCCGCGACAAGCATTACTGGGAACAGAAGCGCGACCGCATCCGCTTGACCGACCGCAAGGTCGAGGAGTTGGAGCAGACCTATGCCGGGCAGCTGTCGAAGATCAGGGCCGAGCGGCAGGAGATACTCAAAAAGGCCAAGCTGGAGGCGCAGCAGCTGATCGCCGATGCCAACCGGCAGATCGAGAATACGATCAGGACGATCCGCGAGGCGCAGGCCGAAAAGGAGCTGACGCGCCTTGCGCGCCGCGAACTGGACGATTTCCGCGACGCGGTGACGAAGACCGATACGGCGGACAAGGATGCCGAGGTCGCCCGCGAGATCGAACGTATCGAACGCCGCCGTCAGCGGCGTGAAGAACGCAAGGCGCAGCGGGGCGAGGCGCAGGCGGCGGGGGCTGCCCCTGCCGAAGCTCCGAAACCGCGCGAGGTGGAGGCCGGGTCGAAAGTCCGCATGGCCGGACAGGATATGGTCGGCGTGGTGCAGTCGGTCAAGGGGCGCAAGGCGCAGGTCGCCTTCGGCCAGATACTGACTACGGTCGACCGGAAGATGCTGACCGTGGTTTCGAACAGCGAGTTCCGCGAGGCGACACGCCCGCAGACGGCGCGGACGGTGGTGTCGGCCGGCATTTCGGCCCGCAAGCTCAGCTTCAAAGACCATATCGACGTGCGGGGCATGCGTGCCGCCGAGGCGCTGGACGCCGTGCAGGATTTCATCGACGACGCCCTGATGGTGGGCGTGGGGTCGGTGTCGATTCTCCACGGCAAGGGCACGGGGGCTCTCAAGGAGGAGATACGCCGCTACCTGCGCACGGTGCCTGAGGTCGAAAGCGCCCGCGACGAGCATGCCGACCGGGGCGGGGCGGGAATTACGATCGTGACATTTGACCTTTCGTGAGGACGGCTGCCTCCGGCGCTTCCGCTCGCGGCAGCCGCATACTCCGCGTATGTTCCTGCCCCGCCGGCTTCGTGAAGCCCCGGATGCCATCCGCCCGGCGAAAAACGGATAAGATACAGGATGAACTACAAACTCTCGGAAATAGCCGCCGTTGTCGGCGGGAAATTTACAGGCTGCGATGCCGAAGTGCGGTCGGTTGTCACAGACAGCCGTTCGCTGTCGTGCGAACTGGGCTGCTGCCCGATGTTCGTGGCCATGCGCGGTGCCAATCACGACTCGCACGGCTTCGTCGCCCAGATGTCGGCGCGCGGCGTGCGTGCGTTCCTCGTCGAACGGGATGTCGAGTGCCCCGCCGGTTGCGGCTTCGTGCGTGTGGACAACGCCATCGACGCCCTGCAACGCCTTGCGGCGCACTACCGTGCGCAATTCAGGGGTACGGTCGTCGGCATCACCGGTTCGAACGGCAAGACCGTCATCAAGGAGTGGATCGCCGAAGAACTGCCCGCGGGGATGAAATATTACCGCTCTCCGAAAAGCTACAATTCGCAGCTGGGCGTGCCCCTCTCGGTGCTGATGCTCGAAGGCGACGAGGAGTTAGCCATCTTCGAGGCGGGCATTTCGAAGCCCGGAGAGATGGAGCGGCTGGAGCGCATCATCCGTCCCGACGTGGTTATTTTTACCTCGATCGGCGACGCGCACCAGGAGAATTTCCTCAATCTCGAACAGAAATGCGACGAGAAGATGGTGCTGGCCCGCAATGCTTCGAAAATCGTCTACCACAGCTATTACGAACCACTGGGTGGCATGGTCGCGGCGCGTTTCGCCGCCCGCAAGCCCCTCGATGCCGCGTCGTTCCCCGAGGTGCCGGAGTCGGTCATCGGCAACGCCGCATCGCGCCGCAATGCCCAGATCGTCGAGGCGTTCTGCGCCGCGATGCACTATCCCGCGCCGTCGTTCACTTCGGCGCCTACGTTGCCCATGCGCCTCGAGGTGAAGGAGGGCATCAACGATTCGATCCTGATTAACGACGCCTATAACCTCGACCTCAATTCGCTGGCGCTGGCGCTCGATTACCTGCACGGCGTGGCGCTGAACCGCCGCCGTACGCTCGTCCTGTCGGACATCTCGCAGAGCGGGCTTTCCGACGACGAACTCTACGGCCGTGTCGCGGGGATGGTCGCACGGGCGGGCGTCGACTTTCTGATCGGCATCGGCCCGCGCCTGAAACGCCATGCCGGGCTGTTCGGCTGCGACAAGGAGTTTTACGCCTCGACCGACGAGTGCATCGCGCGCATCGACCGCAGGGCCGTGGCCGGGCGTGCCATCCTGCTGAAAGGCGCCCGCGATTTCCGCTTCGAGAAACTGGCGCACGCCCTCGCGCGCCGCAGCCATACGACGGTGCTGGAGGTCGACCTCGACGCCATGACGCACAATCTCAATTTCTTCCGTTCGAAGCTCAGCTTCGGTACGAAACTCGTGGCGATGGTCAAGGCCGGCTCGTACGGTGCCGGCGATTTCGAAGTCGCGCAGCTGTTGCAGCACCAGGGCGTTGATTACCTGGCCGTGGCGTTCGCCGACGAAGGGGTACTGTTGCGCGAGCGGGGCATTTCGATGCCCGTCGTGGTGCTCAACGCCGATGCCGACAGTTTCGATCAGATGATCGCCAACCGCCTCGAACCCGAGATATACAGCCTCCATTCGCTCGGCGCCTTCGCCGGGGCCGTGGTGCATGCGGGCGAGAGCCGTTACCCGATCCATATCAAGCTCGACACGGGTATGCACAGGCTGGGATTCACGGACGACGAAGTCGGGGCGCTGTGCAGGGCGCTGGCGGAAACCCCGCAGGTCAAGGTCGCCTCGGTCTTCTCGCACCTCAACTGTGCCGACATGCCCGAAGAGGATGCCTATACCCGGGCGCAGATCGCCCTGTTCGACCGCATGAGCGCCCGCGTCGCCGCCTCGCTGCCCTATCCGGTCATCCGCCATACGGCCAATTCGGCCGCCATCGAACGCTTCCCCGAGGCGCAGTTCGACATGTGCCGCCTCGGGCTGGGGCTTTACGGCTTCGGCTACCGGCATAACGGGATGCTGCGTCCCGTCTCGACCCTCCGCACGCGTATCGTGCAGGTCAAGCACCTGTCTGCGGGCGAGGCCGTAGGGTATGGACGGGCCGGGAAACTCACGCGCGAAACTACGACGGCGACGATCCCCATCGGATATGCCGACGGGCTCGACCGCCATCTGGGCTGCGGCCGCTGGTCGGTGCTGGTGGCCGGGAGTTCCGCCCCCATCGTCGGACGCATTTGCATGGACAGCTGCATGGTCGACATTACGGGGATTCCCGGCGTGAAGGAAGGCGACGAAGTCGTGGTCTTCTCGCCCGAGCCGGGCAACGACCTGGAAACGATGGCCCGCGTGCTCGATACGATTCCCTATGAGATCATGACCTCGGTTTCGGGGCGCGTAAAACGGATTTACCTCAAAGAATAACGATATGAAATGCTATGATTGCGGCGGTGAAATCGCTTCCGGCACTGATAAGTGCCCCTCCTGCGGTTGTCCCGCCGGGCGCGATGAGGCCGCCGGGTGCCTCGGGGCGCGGCTGCTGACGGCACAGCTCGAATCCGAATCGGCCCTCGACCAGTTGGGCAAGGCCCGCAGCGCCATGTTCGCCGCGGCATTGCTGGCGCTCGCCAGCGGCGTGGTCGAACTGGTCAACGCCCAGGGAAACGGGGTGAGGCTGGTGGTCGGAATCGTGATGCTCGTGCTGGCGGGCGGCTATGTGGCTATCGGCTGCAATGTCCGCAAATCCCCGCTGGTGCTTTCGGTTGCGGGGCTGGTCGTGAGCGCATTTTTCCTGAGCGGTGTTTTCGGGGTGGTGATCGCCGGTGTCATGGCGCTGAGCGTCTGGTTTGCTGTGCTGTATACGAAAGCCGTTGCCCGGGAGCGGGAACTCCGGGCCAAACTCGAAAAACTGAAATAAGATGTACGGAACGCTCTATCTGATCCCGTGTCCGATTTCGGACGAGACGGCACCGTGGGACGTGCTGCCCGCGGCGAACCGTGCCGTGATGGATTCGCTCGACTATTTCATCGTCGAAAACACCCGTTCGGCGCGGCGCTTCCTGTCGAAGGCCGGCATCGCGCGGCCGATCGACACGCTGGAGTTCCGCGAGCTGAACGAACATACCGTCGCCGGGCGTGAGGTCGAAGAGCTGGTGAAACCGCTCGTTGAGGGCCGCTCGGCGGGGGTTGTCTCGGAAGCGGGCGTGCCGGGCGTCGCCGATCCCGGGGCACTGGTCGTCGAGGCGTGCCACCGCCACGGTATCCGCGTAGTGCCGCTCGTCGGGCCGTCGTCCGTCATCCTGGCCGTCATGGCCTGTCTCTTATACACATCTGACGCTGCCGACGAATAGCCTT
>OWJC01000842.1_pt1 | contig 11553 bp, 8 predicted proteins | sample 1732731 | NCBI WGS metagenome assembly OWJC01 (sample SAMN05065747, study PRJEB22554) | human gut metagenome | biome: ENVO:2100002; feature: ENVO:00000062; material: ENVO:00002003 | host: Homo sapiens | place: USA
ACGAGATGAGCGCTAGTCTCGTGGGCTCGGAGATGTGTATAAGAGACAGTGACATGAGTTATTATATGGAGTTAACTTCGACAAAGATAAAAATATTTTAGTAACTTTGCCGCCTATTGGAAAATTAAATTTTCGCCCCGGCAATGAAAATCAAACTCTTCACGATACCCAATCTGCTGACTCTGTCGAACCTGTTCTGCGGTTCGGTGGCGGTGGTTTCGGCGCTGGTTTGGGGCGACCTGAAGCTGGCCTTCGGCCTGATGGTTCTGGCCGCCGTGTTCGACTTTTTCGACGGCTTCGCAGCGCGTCTGCTCAACCAGAGTTCGCCCATCGGGCTGCAACTCGATTCGCTGGCCGACGACATCTCATTCGGACTGGCCCCGGCGGCGATCATGTATTCGCTCTATCAATGGATGCCCGGCATCTGGCTGCCCGAAGGGTATCCGGGGCTGGTCGTTTTCGTCTTTACGGCCTGCGCCGCGTTGCGGCTGGCGAAATTCAATATCGACGAGACGCAGCATACCGAGTTCTGCGGCCTTCCTACTCCAGCCAATGCGCTGTTTTTCATATCTTTGGGGTGGATTAAGGTGAAGACGGGTTTCGACTTGGGTTACTGGTTGCTGCTGCTCATCCCTGTGATGTCGTGGCTGCTCGTTTCGCCCGTGCGGATGTTCGCCTTCAAATTCCAGCACTTCGCCTGGAAAGGCAACGGGGTGCGTTATGTTTTTATTGTATCGGCGGCGCTCCTGCTGGCCGTGCTGGGTGTCCGTGCCGTGCCGGTCGTGATCGTCCTCTACATCGCAACCTCGGTCGTACGCTGGTTGTCGATGAAGGCAAAAGGCTGTGGACAAGCCGGATAGTTGTGTATTTTAAGAATTTTTATTAATTTTGCCCCGGATTAGCGTTCCATGTCGAGGTTGACGAATAGAATATTGCTGGCAGCTTTGCTCGGTCTGTTCCTTACAGCGCCCGGCATCGTCCGTTCGCAGGGTTTCAACGCCAGGACGCTGCAGCGTGCCCAGCAGCGCGGGGAGACGGGGAACCTTTACGGTACGAACCCTTACGAGCAGACCGGCGAGGAGGGGGAGGAGGGCCAGGACGGCCAGCCGCAGGATACGACCAAGAAGGAACGCCGGATCCGCAAGCCGCTCGAATCGTATTTTTTCAGCGATTCGATCCGCGCCCTGAACAATTTTCGCTGGAGCGTCAAGCGCGACTACAACCGCGTGGAGATAAGCCCGCTCGACACGACGCTCACCGACTGGCGCATCGACTACCCCTTCTTCCGCGAGGAGGTGGGCGACATCGCGCAGGGCGCCCTCGGGCAGACATCGCTGCCGATGAACTATTTCCGGCGGCCGCAGTTCTTTGATTTCAGTTTTGCGAGCCCCTACTATGCGTATACGTACGACATGGAGAACGTTCCGTTCTACAATACGAAGAAGCCCATCATCCGCATGACGTACCTCGAGTCGGGGCAGAAGCGTTTCCGGGAGGAGAACTTCAATATCATGCACGCGCAGAATATTTCGCCCACGACCGGGTTCAACGTCGACTACAAGGCACGGGGAACGCGCGGACAATATGTCTGGTCACGGACGAAGAACCACAACCTGTCGGTCGCCTTCAGCCATACGGGCAAGCGCTATTCGGTGCATGCGGCCTATTACAACAACCACATCGAACAGCAGGAGAACGGCGGCGTGGTCGGGACATGGGCTATCGCAGATACGACGTTCCAGATGCCTTCGGGCGTGCCGATGAAGCTGTCGGATGCCGAGGCGCAGAACACTTACCGCAACAACGCCTTTTTCATCACGCAGTCCTACGCCCTGCCGTTGCAACGCGTGACGGAGAACGACTTTTCGCTCGCCGACCTGTCGGCGGTCTATATCGGCCATTCGTTCCAGTACAGTTCGTGGAGCAAGGTCTATTCGGACAAATATGCGCGGTATATCGACGAAAGGGCGCACCGGGACGAACAGGGCAATTTCGTGCCCGATACGCTGGACTACTACCAGAACTGGTATATCAACCCCGACCAGACGCGCGACTCGATCTACGAGCGTGTGATTTCGAACCGCTTCTTCGTGCAGGCACAGCCTTGGGATCGTAACGGCGTGGTAGGCACGATTGATGCAGGCATCGGTATCGACATGCATACCTACTCGCAATTCGAAATGAGGGATTACCAGACGGGAAAGTATACGAAGGTCAACAAGACCAGCTATTTCGCATACGGTTCCGTCGGAGGAAAGATAAAGAAATATGTCGACTGGGACGCGAACCTCAAGTTCTACCCGTCGGGATACAGAGGCGGAGACCTCACCATCGGCGCCCACCTGGCGCTGACGGGATATCTCCGCGGACACCCCCTGATTCTCGAAGGCCGGTTCACGATGGATCGGCGTTCGCCCAACTACTGGCAGGAGAATCTGTTCTCGAACCACTACGTGTGGTCCACTCCTTTGAATAAGGAGAATGAAACTCGGTTCGAGGTGAAGTTTTCAGTCCCCGATTATGCGTTTGAAGCGGGGGCATGGCAGGGCGTCGTCGGCAACAAGATCTTTTACGACAAGGAGAGCCAGATCGCCCAAAGCAGTGACAACGTAAGCCTCACGAGTGTGTACGCTCGCAAAGATTTCCGCTTAGGCGGACTTCATTTGGACAACAGGGTATTGTTGCAGTGGAGTACGAATCAAGAAGTTGCACCCGTTCCGCTTTTGAGCGCGTTCCTTTCGTATTATTACGAGTTCTGGGTCGTGCGCAACGTATTACGCCTTCAGATCGGTTTGGACGGACGCTATAACACGCGTTATTATGCGCCCAGTTACAACCCTGCGCTGTCGGCCTATTACAACCAACGGGACGTCGAAGTAGGCAATTACCCCTACATGGACGCCTTCGTCATGGGAAAGTGGAAGAGAATGCGGATATTCCTCAAATATCAGCATGTGAACAAGGGACTGTTCGGAAACGGGGAGTATTTCTCCGCGGCGGGTTACCCGCTCAATCCGGGCATGTTTAAAATCGGTATCTCATGGGGTTTCTATGATTAGCGTATTGTTCTGCGCGGTATGAACTGCCCGCAAAACAACATTTTATGTTAAAAAAGACAGTTTTAACTTTTGCGTTCTTAACAATCCTGACGACTTTTTACGGCTTTAACGCCCAGTTCAGCACACCCGTGACGGACGACATGCTGCTGAACGACGATGCGGCCGATTTCGGCAATTCGCTGCTCGGTGAGGGCGACTATGTGATCTCGGCTTATGACAATGTCATTCGCAACATCAGCGAAAAAGAGGGCCACGACTGGCGCCTGATGAGCGCCATCGCCTACCATGAATCGCGGTTCACGCCCGACATCACCTCGCGCAGCGGGGCCCGCGGGCTGATGCAGATCATGCCCTCGGTGGCACGCCAGTTCGACGTCCCGACCGAGCAGGTCTCCAATCCCGAGACCAACATATGGTTGGCCAACAAGCTGATGTCGAAGATTATGAACACGCTCCGTTTCCCCGAGGGGACTCCCGAGAAGGATCGGATGAGCATCATCCTGGCCTCGTACAACAGCGGGATCGGCCATGTGAACGATGCGAGGCGCCTGGCACGGCTCAACGGCGAGGATCCCAATTCGTGGGAGGTCGTGGCCCGCTACCTGCAACTCAAGGCGCAGCCCGAGTATTACGAGAGCGAGGCGGTCAAGTGCGGACGTTTCACCGGCAGCCGGCAGACGCTGGCCTACGTGAACGACGTGATAGGACGCTATGACAAATACTGCCGGATTGCTCGGAGATAACTCCGGCAGGAATTGAAAAGTCTGAATCTACAGCAAAAAGGCTGAACCCAGGGGTTCAGCCTTTTCTCTTTATATCTTCTGAGTTGCCGGCGGACTTGTCCGGCGCCGGGTCAATAGACCCACTGGAAATCGTCGACGTACATTACATTCGTCGTGCAGCCCACCATGTAATCGCCGTAGGCACTCGTGGAGCAGGAGATGATGATGCTGTACTTGCCGGTGGGGCGTCCCGCAGCCGGGTCGTAGAAGTTGAGCGGCAGGGTGGCCTCTACCATTTGCTCGCCTTCGGTCGACTTGTCGACGAACAGCGACCCGTAGGCGATGAGTTTCCCTTCTGCGGTCTGGGTGGTTTCCGCCGGATCCCAAATGCCCGTGGGGTCTTTGGTGCCCGAAGCGACCCGGTGCCGGGCGTTCCAGTCGATGATGGCGACGAAAATGCGGGCTTTGTCCGGGTCGCCTATGCCGACCGGGGCCCCGGAATGTTTGCTTGCGTCGATCGTGCCCAGTGTCGCGTGGTATTTCACCTTCATGCCCGAAGGGCGCGCCGTCCAGTTGTAGGGCTGTCCGAATTCTACTACGCCCGTCCACAGGCCGTCTTTGTAGAAGATGCCGGACATCAGGTTGCCGGCTGCGATGTTGACGAGGGGAGGGGCTGCCGCGGCCAGTTTCGCGCAATAGCTGCCGCCCATTCCGTTGAAAGTCCCCTGCCTACAGAGCTTATCCGCAAATGTGTTGTTACCGCTGGCCCAGAACTCCGCATTCGTATTTTCGCTCGTGAAGCACGACAAGCCCGGGTTTTCCATGTTCCCGTCGGGAATCGTGTCGCCCGCGGGTGCCGTGTATTCGGCGGTTTCGGTCTGCTGCCCGCCGACGAGAAGCCGGAATTCATACGTTTGCCCGGCGTAGACGCCCTTGGTCGTGACGAGGCGTTTTACGGGGATGCCCGCATCGTTGGTGAGGCTTGTCCATTCGGGTGCGATCGAGCTCGTAAAGATGCCGCTTTCGTCCTGTGCGCCCTTCTGCGTCGTCTGCCAGTCGGCGGTACCCTTCAGACGGTACTGGATTTCGGCGGTGGCGTAATCTTCGGGCGTAACCATCGTGGTTACGACGGCCGTGTTGTTCCAGAGGTCGATCTCGCGGACACCGATCTTCACGTTGGTGGGCTGGACATGGAGCATCCACCGCTCCGTGCGGCCGTGGCAGGTGACGTCGACCAGACGAACCGTTTCGAAGCCCGTGGCGGAAAGTTCCTCGGCCGTGGGCGAGTAGGCGGTGATGTCGGCAGGCCCCAGCTTGAGGCTGGTGACCGTGACGGCCTTCAGGTCGGTGCCTTCGGCGACATAGGCCGTGGCCGTACGCGCCTGCGTGTCGATCAGTGTCGATCCGATCTGCCCGGCGACGGTGAACGACCGGGCTATGGGCTGCTCGGCCACGATCGTCCACTCGTAGTCCTGGTAGAGCGAGAGCGTGACATAGAGCGGCGCCCGCAGGTCGAACTCCCCGCTCAGCGGCTGCGAAGTCCTGATCTGGCTGATGAATTTCTCTTTGTCGGTCATCATCGGGTTGGATGTGGCGACGTCGAATTCCGCCTTGTCGATGGTGACCTTGCGGATATCGGTCTTCTCGTCCAGCGTGAGCGTCACGGTACGGTTCACGAGGCTGATGCCGGCCACCGTGAACCCCTCGCCCTCGATGCTGCGGATGTTGAGCTCGATGGTGGGGTACGGTATGTCGTTCTCGATGCACGACGCTGCCAGCAGGAGCGCCGCCGCCGAAAAGAGTATGCGTAGGTATTTCATAGTTTACTGCTTTTTCTTGTCCCACAAATGTATCGTCATACCGAAGTTGATGGCCGCGATATTGAGCCGGAAACGCATGTTCGAAGCCTTGCGCGAACCGATCTTGTTGCCGTCGGCATCCTTCTGGGTGATGCTCGTATACTGTATGCCGCCCAGCCCGAACGAAATCGTCGCACAGACGTTGGGGAAGATGTATACGGCAGCTCCCGGGTTGAACGCCAGCTTTACCTGCGTTTTGTCGTTGTAGGTGCGGTTGGGTGCGCCTCCTTCGTTATGATCCGGGTCGTATGCGAAGCTCGAATGTCCCGTCGAGAGCGCCAGCTCGAACTCGGCGAAGAGCCCGAAGCGTCCTTTGGGGTCGAGCCCCGCATAAGAACGGTGGAAAATGCCGAATGAGTATTCGTCGCTCGAAAGATCGACGTAGGGGAGCTGCCCCGAGAGGTCGTTGCCCTCGCCCGCATCGAAATAGGTGTTGTCGAGCGTGCCGCCCATGTGGCTGTATCCGAAACGGATGCCGATACAGTTGTTATCGCGGTAGAAATAACCGACGAAGGGTTTTACCGTTGCGATCGTGGCATCCGCATCGATGTTGTCGAAGATGAGCATGAGGTCGGTGTCGTCGCTCGAAACCGTACCGTAGGAGGCCGTAAGACCCATCATCACTTCTCCCTTGTAGGCGAATTTGAGTTTGTTGATCTCGCGGTCGATGCGGCGGCGCGTGGGCAGGAAACGCTCCACCTGGGGGCGCTTGTGCTTTTCGGCCGGCATGGCTGCGGGCATCGTCGCCGGGGAGGCCGCCAGGGCACCGAGGGTACCCGCTGCGGCTGCGGTGTCCGTTTCTGCGGCGAGTCCCGAAGTTGTTTCCGCCGTGGCTTCGGTGCCCGTTCCGGGGGTGTCCGAAGTTTCCGGGGGCACGGTGTCCTCGTTGCCGGAGGGGGTTTCTTCGACTGCGGCCGTAGCGGCCCGCTGCACCGCGGGGAGGGCTTGTCCCGTCTCCGCTGCGGCGCCGAGCGTGATGAATACCGATAAAATGGAAAGTATGATTCGTTTCATGTGCGTGCCGTGTTTAGAGATAGAATGCCATGCCGAGCCCTATCGAGAAGATATTGACTTTGAAGTTCATCATGCTGGCGTCGCGCTTGCCGACCGTCACCTGGTTGTGTACCTGTTTGGTGTGGCTGTAACTGATGCCCATCACGCCGACGTTGACCTCGACGGCCATGTTGTTCGTGGCGAAGGCGATGATACCCGGCGAGATACCCAGCGAGAAGGTATAGCCCGTCTGGTAGGTGCCCTTCACCGGGGAGTCCTTGGCAAAGCGTGCCTGTGTGCCGCCGCCCGAGAGCTGCATCTCGTTGAAGAGCGCGAAACGCTTGTTGCGGCCCAGCGGGATGTACTGGCGCCAGATCATGGCCACCGAATAGCTCTGTTGCAGCGAATAGCAGTCGTTCAGCTCGAAGTTCAGGTCGGAATCCTCGCCGCCCAAGTTGAGGTCGGCCTTGTCCAGCTTGAGCAGCGAGCGCGAATAGATGAAACGGCCTCCGAGCGCCATGTTGTCGCGGAAGGCATAGGCGATCATCGGGCTGACCTTGAACGTGTAGCCCTTCGATTCGATGCCCTCGACGACCAGGAACCTGTACGTATCGTTCGAGTGGGTCGAGTAGGAGGCCGTTCCTCCGAAGATCCATTGCCCGCGCGGGACGAAGAGGTTGTGTTTGTCTGTAAGGCCGCGCTGGCGCCGCATTTCGTTGACGGTCTGAGGATGCTCCTCGTGCAGCATACAGCTCGTGCTGTCGGCCTGCGGGGCGAGGGACGCCGCGGCGTCCGTCTGTTGTGCACGGCTCTCCGGCGCCGTGCCTGCCAGAAGCAGGAGTGCCAGGAGCGTACTGGTGGTTATCTTGCGCATTGTCGTGCGTTTGCGTTTAATCGTTAATATACCCATTCGAAATCGTCGACGTACATCACGTTGGTGGTGCAGGCATCCATGTAATCCCCGTATGCACTGGTGGAACAGGATACGACGATATTGTACTTCCCATCGGGAGCGGCGGCCGTGTCCTGGTAATAGTTTATCGGCAATATAACTTCTACCATTTCATCGCCCTGGGTCGTTTCTTCGATGAATTTGGAGGCATACCCGATGATGGGGCCGTTGGCCGCTTCGGTTTGTGTCTCCGGATCCCAGGTGCCCGTCGGGGCTTTTGTCCCGGCAAATACTTTCTGTTGGGCCGTCCAGTCCACGATGCAGACGAATATCCGGGCCTTGTCCATTTCGCCGACGGGAATTTTCCCGCCATGGAGATTGTAGTTGACTTCCCCGATCGTAGCGTGGTATTTGAACCTGACGGCTCTCGGGCGGGCGTTGTAAGCGAACTTTTTGCCGAAAGAGACGTTGCCGCCCATCCCGCCGAGAACCTGGATGGCGAAGTCTCCCGTGAATAGGTTGCCCGGTGCGGGAACCTTGGCCAGCGTATTATATGTCGCGGACAATTTGGCACAGTATGTCCCGACGCGTCCCGGCATGGCCTCGTCACGGGTACAGAGTTCCTTGGCGAACGGGTTGTAGCCGCTGCCCCAGAAGGTATAGTTGGTGCCGGAGCCCGGGAATTGCTGGGCGCTTCTCCACGATTCCAGGCTTCCGTCGGTCATGGGAGCGCCCTCGTCGGCCGTGAACCGGCCGCTGAGTTCCTTCGAGCCGACCGTCGCTTTGTAGTCGTACGTATTGCCTGCCGATATGCCGGTGCCCTTTTTGAGACGCGAATAGGGCAGTACCGTGGCCGGAGTGCTCCAGTCCGCCGTGGTTTTCTCTTCCCACTGGGGCGCATAGGTCGCCGTGATGAAATCGTTGCCCTGCGATGTCCCTGCCATCGGCTGCCACTCGCCGCCGCTGCTGCGCAGGCCGAATTGCACGGTGGTGCCGGGCGTGAAAGAAACCACGCGCAGCGTGACCGTATTGGCCCACAGGTCGTAGTCGTCCGCCGTTACGGGAACCAGCCCCTCCAGGCGGTAGGTCGTAGCGACCTCCGAGGAACCGCCGTTGGCGTCCTCGATGCGGAGCGTCACTTTCTGGTCGCCGGCCTGGCACGAAGCGAAGAACGCATCGGAGAGCGTCAGCCGGACGTTGTATTTGTCGACCGGTTCGAGGGAGATGCCCTCGGTCGTGCCGTTGAGCGCGTCGTAGCTCTTGTCGCCTACCGAAACCGTGAACCGGGTCAGTTCCGAGAAGGCCAGGATCCGGTATTTCTTCTCCCCGGAAACGTATTTCTGGATTTCGGCGATGTCGAACCCTTCGCTGATGACGGCCGGATCGGGGCTGAAGATGATTTCGTCGTCCTTGTCGTCGGTACCGGGGTCGACGCTGATCAGCACACAGTCGATATAACCGGGCAGATCGGGCGAATATTTGAACGTGAGGGTATACTTGCCGCCGGCTTTGACATTGGGGATGTAATCTTCCATTTCCACGTTCTTACCCTCGACATGCGTTCCGCGGAAGAGCCAGGCCAACGACGTCATGCCTGCGGGCAGGGTGTAATAACCCGTCCCTTCGGCCGTGAACCTGAGCGCCGGGACGCTGCCCGCTTCGGCGGCTTGCTCGTCGACCTTTTCCCCGCCGGCGATCCATACGGAATAGCCGGGGGCGAGGTTCTGGAGGATCGAATCGTCGAATTTCACCTCTACGACGGTGTTCACGATTTGGCAGACGACCGCAACGTTTGTGGTTTCGCCGGGTTTGACGGTGAACGTCTCCTCGCCCTTGTATAACCGTTTCGTGAAATCGGCGGGGGCTTCCTCTCCGGCTTCGACCGCTACGCGGTAGGTGCCGGCCAACAGTTCCAACCGTTCAGGGAGCGCTTCTTTCGAGGTGTATTTGCGCAGCAGGCCGCCCTCGTCGTTGTAGATGTAGACGGTCTGGTGCTGCAACGGGTCGTATTCGCCGGTGTCGGCTGTCTGCCGGGTCGAGACCGTCATCGCCATGACGCCCGTGCGATTGTCGCTGCCCGCGGCGGAGTCGTCTTTCGAGCAGGCCGCGCCGAGGAGCACCGCGAGCAGTACGGCAAAATATGAGATATATCGTTTCATTATCGGTCGGCTTTAGTGGACGATGAGTTTGACAGTCTTGTGTGTCAGTACATTATCGTTGTCCGTCACGTCGAGGACGAAATTATGCTCGCCCGGGATTTCCAGCAGTATCTCGACGAATTTGGTGATCGAGAAGGTCACCGACGTTCGGTTCTTTACCTGCTCGTTGATCGGGAACCCGAATTCGCCGTGCAGGACTTCGACCAGTTCGTCGGGGATGTCGCAGATGTCGAATTTCTCCGGCAGGTTGATCACCGGCAGCAGCGGCCTCAGCGTTTCGGAGTCGATCGTCACGAAGAACGACTTGATGCCTTTGTCGGCCTCGATGTCGATGTCGATCACCATGTCCTTCTGCACTTCGTATTGCTGGTCGATGTCGTAGCCGCGCCACGTGATCCGGGGGCCCGTCTGCCCCGAGCTTTTATCGACTACGAGCGTCAGTACGGCTTCGGACGAGACGCCTTTTGCATCGGTCATCGTGAAGGCGAAGGTGTGCGTACCGTCGAATTCATAGAGCGCCCTGATCTGCCCTGCGATGTTGAAACTCTTGGCCGTCTGTCCTTTGAGCTCGCTGCCTACGGGGTAGCCGAAGCCCTTGAGGATAATCCCTGCCGCCGAAGATGCGTCGAGGGCGCAGAGGTCGAATGTTTGGGGCAACTGGATGGCGGACATCGACGCCAGGAACTGGCTGTTGGTGGAGCCGACGGTCACTTGCAGCGATTCGATGCCGTTGGGCGAGGAGAGGTCGAATGCGAACGGTTCGATGCAGTTCCCTTCCGCGTCGAACATGGCGTCGGTCAGCGTGAAGGGCTGCGTCATGTCGTGCCCGGGCCAGGTGAGCGCCGGGGCGTTGGGGTCTTCGAGGAGCTCTTCCCCGAGGTTTTCCGTACCGTCGACGACGAACTTGTTGTCCTGGAGGATGCTGTTGTCGACTTTGACCGAGAAGAGGATGTTGCCCTTGTCGGCGTAGCCGATTACGACCGAAACCTTGCGCCACTGCCCGGCCTTGACCCCGGTGATCTGCTTGCTGAATTTAGCGGGGACACCGGTGTCGGCGAAGGTGCCGTCGAATGCGAAGTTCAGGGTGTTTTCCAGGGCCAGCGGTTTGAAATAGGCCGCCCGGGTCTCGGTTTTGGAGAAATCCAGGCTGGTATCGCCCAGCGATACGGTGGCCTTGCTGGTGTCGGCAAGCATGTCGGCCAGCTCGGGCGAATATTCCACCGAGACCTTGATGTTCTGCAGGGTGCAGACCACCTCTTCGGGCGAGGTCGTCTGTGCCTTGGTGATCGTAAAGTCGCTCGTCGCACCGTAGACGGGGTGTTCCCAGTCCGCGCCGGGCATCGTGTCTTCCGAACGGACTTCCATGCGGTAGACGCCCACCTTCAGTTCCATCGGCGTCTTGAGCTGCTCCTTGAGCTCGGCATAGGTCATTTCGAGTACCTGCGCGTTGTCGGCGTCGAGGATCTCCACGATAAAGCTGTCCACGTCGGGAGCCGTGGCGCGCGTCCCGGATGCGGTGCGTGCGGCCTGCGTCTCATCCGACGTGTCGTCGGGACGGATTTCGGTTTCGTCGTAGACGACCGTCATCGAGAGGTTGCCGATCGACAGATAGCCGGTCATCCCGGCGGGCTCGGGGTTCGGATCCTCCTTGTACGGGGGCTCTTCGTTTACACAGCCGGTTGCGAAGAGTGCCGCAACCGCTAACATCGTGAGAAATTTGGTAAATGTTTTCATATCTTTCCCTGTTTTTATTTCTTTTCGGTATCGTCGATGGCTCCCTCGTTGACCTCGCAGTCGAGCGTCCGGGTATCAGTGTAACTGCTGTCTCTTATACACATCTCCGAGCCCACGAGACTAGCGCTCATCTCG
>OWJC01000848.1_pt1 | contig 11451 bp, 11 predicted proteins | sample 1732731 | NCBI WGS metagenome assembly OWJC01 (sample SAMN05065747, study PRJEB22554) | human gut metagenome | biome: ENVO:2100002; feature: ENVO:00000062; material: ENVO:00002003 | host: Homo sapiens | place: USA
CCCTTCCCCCTTTTGTCAACACCTTTTTCCCTCTTTTTTCATCTTTTTTATCCCTGTCAGAAGATGCGGTTATGTGATATGTCGTTACCATGTCCTCCGCTTCTTTTGTTCGATCCGCGGTTGGCTATTTACAGAAAAGCAACCCATTCTATACATATTCAAATAGAAAGGATACGCTATATAAGCCGCGCCCCGGCTGCCAAACAGCTATGCTGCCTGCCAACCGGGGCGTCCATTGAATATGCCTTCCTGCTCACAGCGCGGCTGCGCCGATGATACCGGCCTCGTTGCCCAGCTTCGCCGGGGCGATAACGGGAACGGCCCCGTCCTTGCCGCCGAAGCAGTTGCGCTCCACATACCGGCGCACCGGAGCCAGCAGGCGCTCTCCCTGGCGGCTGATGCCGCCGCCGATGAGAATGACCTCCGGAGCCAGGGCGTTGACGATGTTCACCAGGCCCGCCCCCAGATAGTCGCAGTAGCGGTCCACCACCGCCCGGGCAGTCTCGTCGCCCCGGTCCGCTGCGTCGAACACCGTCTTCCCGTTGACATCCGCCAGTCGGGCCAGCAGAGAATCCGGATGCCGGGCCGCCGCCTGACAGGCCTGACGAATCAGGGCCGTAGCGGAGGAATATGCCTCCCAACAGCCCCGGCGGCCGCAGGTACAGGGCTCGCCGTCCATGACCAGCAGGGTGTGGCCCAGCTCGGCCCCGGCTCCCCGCATCCCGTCATAGATCCTGCCGCCGATGATGATGCCGCCGCCAACGCCGGTGCCCAGGGTAACGAGCACCACGTTGTCGTGGCCCACCGCCGCACCCGCTACCTGTTCGGCCAGAGCGGCACAGTTGGCGTCGTTGCTGAGACGGCAGGGAATGCCAAAGCGCTGCTCCAGCATCCGGCACACAGGGACGTGGTCCCATCCCAGGTTATACGCTCGCTCCACCACGCCGTCGGCAGAGTTGCAGGTGCCCGGTGAACCGACGCCCATGCTGCGGCAGTCGGCAACGGACACCCCGGCCCGGGCCAGGACCTGCTCCACGGCGCCGCCCATGTCCCGCACCACCTCCGCCGCCGGGCGGCTGGCCATGGTAGGAACACTGACCCGGGATACGATGGCGTGGCCGTCGTCCACCACGCCCACGGCAATGTTTGTGCCGCCCAGATCGATTCCGATACGATACATATACTCTCCCTCCACCGTTCCGTTTACACCCGGGCCAGGTCCGGCTGCCGGACCTCCTGCCCCGCAGGGACCAGATCCTTGATGAAGCACCGGCGGCGCTTATGCTGCTCCAGGGGGAAATCCTGCCACTGGGTCTGGACCTTCTGATTCATCTCCAGCATGGGGCCGGTCTCAGCCCAGCGGACGCCCATCTCATAAGCACCCCGCATGACCTGGCTGATGACCACGGCGTTGACACCCTTGCTCTGCAGGTCCGGCCGCACGGCGATCAGCAGCAGATCCACGGTGTCGTTTTTCCGGAAGGCCTTCAGCAGGTCTACCCAGCCGGTGGGGAAGATCCGACCCCGGTTCTTTCGCAGGGCCTCGGCAATGCTGGGCGCCGCCACTCCGAAGGCCACCAGCTCCTCCTCCTCGTTCATGACGAAGCAGGTAAGATGGGGGTTGACGAGGGGGGCAAACTTCCCGGCGTAGCGCTTGATCTGGGCCTCGGACAGCTCCACTGTGCCGTAAAGCGGGGAATAGGCGATGTTTACCAGTTGGAACACCTTGCGGATCAGAGGCGGATAGTCCAGCCGGGTCCGCACCTTGTGGATGTGCAGCTTCTGGCGCTTGAGTACATAATTGCTGAGCTTCTCCCAGCGCTGGATGACCTTCTCGTCGGTGGGCGCAGTGATGAGCTCCTCGATCCAGTCCACGTCCTTCTCATAGCCCAGAGCCGCCAGATGATCCTTATAATAGGGGTGATTATAATAGGTAAAGAAGCAGCTGCGGCGGTCAAAGCCCTCCACCAGCATGCCCTCCCGGTCCATATCCGTGAAGCCCAGGGGACCGTGAACCTGGGTGCAGCCCAGCTGCCGGGCCCAGTCCTCCACCGTGTCGAACAGAGCCTTGGACACCTGGTAGTCGTCGATAAAGTCCACCTGGGTAAACCGCAGGCGGTTGGTGTGCCACTTTTCGTTGGCCTTGCGGCTCAGGATCGCGCCGATGCGGCCCACGATCTCCCCATCCCGCATAGCCAGCCAGCACCGGGCCTGGCAATATTCAAAGGCGGGGTTCTTTTTCCTGTCCCAGTCCTGCAGGTCGTCGTCATAGGTGCCGGGGATGTACTGGGGCACATCCTTGTATAGCTCTATGGGGTATTCCACAAACCGGCGCAGCTGCGCCTTGGTGGTCACCTCTACAATAGATACCATGTTTTCTCCTCCCTTCTTGCGAAGCAGTAACAGTTTACCGCCTTTTCCCCCGGATTGCAAGCCGTATCTGGTCCCGCGCGGGATTTTCGGAAAAAAATCCCCGTCGGGGCGCAAAAAAGGATTCCATATTGTGAAAAAATTTGCTATAATGGCCTTGAACACCCGCCGGGCACGTCCCGGCTTATCACGGAATAGGAGGAATCATTATGATCAGGATCGGTATCATCGGCTGCGGCAAGATCGCGCAGGTGCGCCATCTGCCGGAATATGCCGCCAACCCCCATGTGGAGCTGGCGGGCTACTACGATTTGAACACCCAGCGGGCCCAGGAGATGGCCGCCCAATACGGCGGCAAGGTCTACGAATCCTATTTTGACCTGCTCAACGACCCCAGCATCGACGCCGTGTCCATCTGCGTGGAAAACCGCAGCCATGCGGAGATCACCACCTACGCCCTGTATGCCGGGAAGCACGTTCTGTGCGAAAAGCCCATGGCCGTGACCCTGGCAGAGTGCGAGTCCATGGTGGCCGCCGCCGAGCGCAACGGCAAGCACCTGATGATCGGCCACAACATGCGCTTTGACCCGGTGCACCGCAAGGCCAAGGAGCTGCTGGACGGCGGCATCATCGGCGACATCATCACCTTCCGGACCACCATGGGCAACGCCGGCCCGGAGAACTGGTCCATGGAGGCCGGGAGCACCTGGTTCTTCGACAAGCAGAAGGCCGCCATGGGCGCTCTGTCGGATCTGGGCATCCACAAGGTGGACCTGCTGCAATACCTTACCGGTCAGAAGGTCATCGAGACCACTGCCAAGGTCATGACTCTGAACAAGCACACTGCCACCGGCGCACCCATCACCGTGGACGACAACGCCCTGTGCATCCTGCGCATGAGCGGCGGCGCGGTGGGCACCCTGGCCGCCAGCTGGACGGTGTACGGCCACGAGTGCCAGTCCACCTGCCTGTACGGCACCAAGGGCATCATGCTCATCTATAACAACAACAATCCTGCCGCTCCCATCGAAGTCCGGAACCTGGACGGCACCAGCACCACCTACAATATTCCGCCGGAGACCAATTCCGGTGTCATCGACGAGTTTGTGGCCGCCCTGGAGCAGAACCGGGAGCCCGAGGTGTCCGGCAGAGAAGCCCTGTCCACCATGCGGGCCATCTTCGGCAGCATCAAGTCCTCCGAGATCGGCCGCACCGTCTCCGTCAACGACAGCTATGTGAACCATCTGTAAGCATCAAGCCCCGGGGGTAGCCCCGGGGCTTGACGATTTTTTGGTTCACTGCAAAAACAGGGAAGCGGGACGGTTTACCACCAGCATGTTGTAATACTTCAGCAGGTGATAGTCGTCCTTGTCCAGCTTGATGCTGGCCAGCAAGCGGTCGTTTTCCTCCAGCGGCTCCTTGGAGATCAGGGTTTTCAGGGCGATGGGAGCAAAGAACGGGGTGCTGCCGATGCCGGACAGCAGGCCCACGGCAGGAGTACGGTTGTGCATGGGGTTGAGCATGCAGATGTACATTTTCTCCGCCTCGTTGATCTGGTTGGTGAGCACCATGTGGGTAATGGTATCGTAGGGCTTCATCTCGCCGGTGAACAGATGCTGGCACCGGTCCGGCTCCCGGAAGTCGTCCACCCCCAGATACAGCATCACATCGATGCCGTCGCCGGAGGCGGCAGGGGAGAAGCACAGCAGCGACCGCACCAGCTGCCGCACCCGGCCGTCGTAATAGTACATATACGCCCGGGGCTGGTTGAAGTAGAAGTTCTTGGGCAGCACGGACTGAGCGTGGAACACAGGGGGCTGGTAATCGATGAAGCATTTCAGATCGATATCCAGGGCCCGGGCAATGTCATACAGCGTCTCCACGTCGATGGTAATGGTGCCGTTTTCATACTTGGACACCGTGGCCTTGCTTTTGTTGATCATGGCCGAGAACTGCTCGATGGTATAGCCCCGGCTTTTGCGGTATTTTTTGATCCGCTGGCCCACATGGTAGGAAAAGGAACCCATTCCGTGCACCTCCTTGTGTTTCTGCCTGAATTGTACCAAACATTTGGTAGGAAGTCAACGGAAAGTTTCCGAATGAGAAACATTTTTTCGGTTCAGTCTCGCCGCTGGAGCGCTGCCAGGTCTATGCAGCGCCCGCCCAACAGCGTGGCCTCCTCCGGGTCGTGGGTCACACACAGGACGGAGGCCCCCGCCGTGTGGCGGCGGATATAGGCTGCGGTATCCCGGCGGCACTGCTCATCCAGTCCCTTGAAGGCCTCGTCCAGCAGCAGAAGCTCCGGCCCGCAGCACACCGCCCGGGCGATGGCCACCCGGCGGCGCATTCCGCCGGACAGCTGCGACACCGGCAGGCGGACGCTGTCGGACAGGCCCAGCTCCTCCAGATGCTGTAAAATCGCTTTCTCCGGCAGGGTCCGGCCCGTAACCAGCCGAATGTTGGCCACGGCGGAGAAGTTGTCGCACAGCCGGTCCTCCTGGAACACATAGCCCAGCCGCCGGGGGACCCCGGTGACGGCTCCGGCGTCAGGCGTTTCCAGCCCGGCGACGCACCGCAGCAGGGTGGTCTTGCCCAGGCCCGAGGGGCCCATCAGGCACACCGTCTCCCCCTGCCGCACCGCCAGGCTCACGTCCCGCAGCACCGGGCCGCGGCCGTAATCCTTGGATACATGCGCAATTACCAGGTCCATTACCGTCCCTCCCATGCGGCGAAGCACCGCCGCAGCAGCCACAGCACCAGCTTTTCAAAGCCCACGCTGCATACCACGATCACCACCGTCCAGGCCAGCAGATCCGCCGTCTGGAAATACACCTTGGACTCATACAGCCGCTCACCGATGGAACCGCCCACCACACCGATGACCTCGGCGGCCACGCCGGACTTCCACGACATGCCCAGGGCCACGCTGCACCCGGACAGGAGAAACGGCTTTACCTGGGGAACGTAGATATACCCCAGCCGCCGGGAAAAGGGCACCCGGTACAGCCGGGCCATCTCCAGCAGCGCCGGGTCGGCGCTGCGGATGCCCTGGAGCGTGTTGGAGTAGATCGCCGGAAACACCATGAGAAACGAGATAAACACCGCCAGCTGGCTGGTATTCAGCCAGATCAGGCAGATGATGATGAATGACGCCACCGGTACGGACTTGATCACCGTGACATAGGGCCACAGCAGTATCTCCAGCACCCGCAGCCGTCCCGCCGCCACCGCCAGCAGCACCCCCAGAACCAAGCCCAGGCCGAAGCCGCCGCTGATGCGCAGCAGGCTGAAGGCCACCGTAGGGAAAAAGTCCGGCTCCTGCCAGACCGTCCACAGCCGCTGGGCCACCTGCCAGGGAGACGGCAGCAGCAGGTCCATGCCCACCGCCATGGCCGCCCCCTGCCAGACCGCCAGGGCCAGGGCCACCGCTATGCACTTTTGCAGGCTCGCGTGCTTCATAGCGTCCTCCGCTGCATTTATTTTCCCATCCAGTAGAAGTCGTCCCCGGGGAGCTTGCCGCCCACGGACTCAGGGTTCTGGTCATACAGCACCTGCAGATAGCCGCTGGCCATGGTCTTCATATTGTCGCCGGTGATGCAGACGATGTTGCAGTCGGGAATGGCCTTTTCGGCCACGGCGGCCTTGACAATGCCGTATTTCTCCACCAGGACGGAGGCCTCGGCGGGCTGATCGTTCAGGAAGTCCACAGACTGGGTGTATTCATCCAGGAGCTTCTCCACCGCCTGGGGATGCTGCTCCAGGAATTCACTGCGCACCAGCAGCACCGCGGTGATCAGCTGGCTGCCGCCGCCCAGGGCGTTCCACTCCTTGGTCAGGTCCAGGGCCACCCGCAGACCGTCCACCTGACTCCGGGCCACCACCACAAAGGGCTGGGGCAGCATGGCCACGACGTTGTCCATGGCGGCCATCTGGGCCACGATCTCCGTGGGCTCGCTCTTCCACTCTACGTTGACGTCCCGGCCCAGCTCCAGGCCGTTCTGGGCCAGCAGGTACGTCAGAGCATACTCGGGAGTCGCGCCCTTGCCGGTGGCGTAAATGGTCTTGCCGGCCAGGCTCTTGATGTCGGTGACAGTCTCGCCGCCCTTTTCCACGATATACAGCACGCCCAGGGTGCTGACGGCCAGCATCTTCACCTGTCCCTCGGTCTTGTTATACAGCACGGAGCCCAGGTTGGCGGGCACGGCCATGATGTCCAGCTCCCCCTTCAGGAACAGGGGATTCAGCTCGTTGGCGCTGGCAGCCATCCGGAAGTCGATGGCGTTGGCGGTTTTCTGGTTTTCCGCATCGTCCAGCAGCTTCACCAGACCCATGGACGTGGGGCCCTTCAGTCCGCCCACCCGAATGGTGACGGCTTCCTCCTGGGGCTGGTCGGGGGCCTGGGGCTGCTTGGCGCAGCCGGTAAACAGTGCGGCGGTCATCAGCACCGCCAGCAGCAGGGATACAAATTTTTTCATGTCGGTTCTCCTTCCCGTGAAATGACGTTGGAATACTGTGTCTTGGCGCTGACGCCGGGCAGGCGTCCGATCTTGCCGGACAGGGCCGCGATCTTATCCTGGGGTGCGTCCAGCACCACAGAGATGATGTTTACGCCCCGCTCCCGGTACGGCAGGCCCATGCGCCCGATGATATAGCCGCCGTATTCGTGCAGCAGCGCGTTCAGCGCCGCCGCCGAGGATTCCTGCTCCACGATGATGCCGATCAATGCCACTCTTGTTTCCATATTCCGTCACCTCCCTCTGAAAACAAAAGAGCCGCGCCCTGCGGCACGGCCCCAGCACCCGGGGACACTTTCCCCGGGCGGTGTCATCTGTGGCGTAGCTTCCGTCGCAATCGCAATTTTGACGTCAGGAACTCACCTCTATTTTATGATGGCCGCCGCCGGTTGTCAAGGCCGGTTTTTCTTGCCAAACGCAAATACATATTGTATAATAATGTCGATAAATTACAGTTTGGAGTGATTTCATGGAGAAAATTCGGAAACCCCGGGTACTTTTGACGGGCTTTACCCCCTTCGGCGGGGAAACCGTGAATCCGGCCCTGGAGGCAGTGAAGCGGGTGCGGTGCCCGGAGGCGGAGGTCCGCGTGCTGGAGGTGCCCACGGTGTTCGGCGAGTCGTCCCGGGTGGTGACAGCGGCTATGGACGCATTCCGGCCGGATGTGGTGCTGTGCGTGGGCCAAGCGGCAGGCCGCAGCGCCGTGACCCCGGAGCGGGTGGCCATCAATGTAGACGACGCCCGGATCCCGGACAACGCCGGGCAGCAGCCGGTAGATGCACCCATCGTCCCCGGCGGACCGGCGGCGTATTTCGCCACGGTACCGGTGAAGGACATGGTCCTGGCCATCCGGGAGACCGGGGTGCCGTCGGAGCTGTCCAACAGCGCGGGGACATATGTGTGCAACCACCTGCTGTACTGCGTACTGCACCATGCAGGTCCGGGAGTCCGGGCGGGATTCATCCATGTGCCCTGCATCCCGGAGCAGACGGCGGGCACCGATCGCCCCTCCCTGCCCCTGGCGCAGCTGGTCGCCGCCCTGGAGGCGGCGGTTGCGGCCTGCTGTAAAGGATAACCGGTTTCCCCCAGTGAAACATAAGGCTTCGCCGGGAAAATGCTGCTCCACGGATAAATAAACAGTTAAAGTGCTCTATTTTCGGCAAATTTAGGCACAACACCGCATTGACAAACAAATTGGGGCCGTTTTATAATGGAATCATCCGAAAGGAGTTGAATCCTATGAACGAGATCTACGTCATCGGCCACCACAACCCCGATACCGATTCCATCGTATCCGCCATGGCCTACGCAGCCCTGCGCAACGCCTTGGGCGACCGGAACTATGTGGCTGCCCACATGGACCACATCAGCGACCAGACCCAGCGGATGCTGGACCGCTTCGGCTTCCAGCCGCCCCGGACGGTGCAGAACGTCCGCACCCAGGTGGAGGACCTGGACTACGATACCCCCCCGGCTCTGAACGCCACCGTCACCATGGACCGGGCGTGGCACATCATGCGGGAGCAGCGTATCTCCGCCATCCCCGTTATCAACGAGGACGGCACCCTGTACGGTACTCTGTCCGCCGGCGACATCGCCACCTACAGCATGACCACCATCGCCAACCCCCGGGTAGAGGCGGTGCCCCTGTTCAACCTGCTCAGTGTCATCGAGGGCCGTCTGCTCAACGACAGCGGCGATCTGATCGACACCGTGTCCGGCAATGTGGTCATCGCCCTGCCCCAGAGCTGCGAGAACCTGCTGTTTAACGATCCGGACAACATCGTCATCTGCGGCAACCAGCCGGATATGATCCGCCGGGCCCTGGATATCGGCGTCAGCTGCCTGATCCTGTGCCAGACGGAGGTGGACCCGGACCTGCTGGAAAACGCCGGGCGTACCTGCGTCATCACCACTCCCTATGAGGCCAGCCGGGTATCCCGCCTGATCTATCAGGCCAGTCCCATCTCCCGGCCCTGCCACAATGAAAAGATCGTGTGCTTCCATCTGACGGACTATATCGACGACGTCCGTGAGGTGGTGCTGAAGAGCCGCTACCGCTGCTACCCGGTGCTGGACGAGAATGAAAAAGTCGTAGGCACCCTGTCCCGGTATCACCTGCTGCGTCCCCGGCGCAAGCGCGTGGTGCTGGTGGACCACAACGAGCGGGCCCAGGCCGTTCCCGGCCTGGATCAGGCGGACATTCTGGAGATTATCGACCACCACCGCCTGGCGGATATCCAGACCAGCCAGCCCATCCGGGTCCGCAACGAGCCCGTGGGCAGCACCGCCACCATCATCGCCGGCATGTATCAGGAGCACGGCGTCATGCCGTCGGCCAACATGGCCGGTCTGCTGGCGGCAGCCATCCTGGCCGACACCGTTATGTTCAAGTCTCCCACCTGCACCAAGCGGGATATTGCCATGGCCGAGCGCATGGCCCGCATCGGCGGCGTCAACATAAAGGAGCTGGGCCGTCAGCTGTTCTCTCCCGCCAGCGGCAAATCCGTGGAGGAGCTGGTAAACAGCGACTTCAAGGAGTTCCACATCGGCGAACAGAACCTGGGCGTAGGCCAGGTCACCTGCCTGGACTCCGTGGACATGCTGAAGCGCAAGGGCGAGTTCCTGGATGTGATGCGCCGCCTCCAGGAGGAGCACCACTACAATATGGTGATCCTTATGCTCACCGACGTGCTGCTGGAGGGCACGCAGCTGCTGTATGTGGGCAGCGACGAGGCCATCCGCAACGCCTTCTCCGCCGAGCCCAAGGACAACGCCCTGTTCCTCCCCGGCGTTATGAGCCGGAAAAAACAGGTCATTCCCATGCTGTCCGCCCTGTGGGGATAATTTTCACACGCGCAAGCAGAGCAGCTTCGGCTGCTCTGCTTTTTTCCGCCGGAGGACGGGGTTTATCGGCAAATTTTTAAAAAAAGGTGTTGACAACCCCGCGGTGTCTGTGGTATATTAAGTCTTGCCTGTCGGGGAGACGACATGGCGGCGTAGCTCAGTTGGCTAGAGCATGCGGTTCATACCCGCAGTGTCACCGGTTCGAATCCAGTCGCCGCTACCATCGACTGGTGAGACGCCGACAGCGTCTCACCAGTCACCCCCCTCAGCAAAAAGACGGCCCGTTGGTCAAGTGGTTAAGACACGGCCCTTTCACGGCTGTAACATGGGTTCGAGTCCCGTACGGGTCACCACTTCGGCAATCCGTAAGGGGTTGCCGAATAAATGGAGGCTTAGCTCAGCTGGTTAGAGCGCCTGCTTCACACGCAGGAGGTCACTGGTTCGAGTCCAGCAGTCTCCACCAAAAAGTTCCTGATTTCGTAAGAAATCAGGAACTTTTCCTGTTTATGTCTTCAAGCGGTGTGAAGTTTTTCGTTTTGTTGTTTTGTAAGTTCAATAGACACCTCCGATTCCTGTTGACATGGCTGCGCGAATGGTATAGACTAATTGCAATATTAATTAGACATTTAGCTTGAGCCTATCATAACAGAGGCGGCATGATCTGTCAACGCTGTCGAGCATTATTTACAATTAGTCCATAATTGGAGGGCGTTATGTGGTACTGTAAAATGTATTTCCCCGGAAGGCATGAGGTCATCGAGAGCGATGCTTTCGGCACCCAGGGAGCACCGTCGCAGCGAAAGGTCTTTCCTTTCTTAGAGTCGCTGCTGTCCTTCACCGAACTGGACACCGGGAAAGTTGCCGTCGCGCTGCGGTGTATCTCCGATGACTTGGAGAGCCTCGACCGCGAGCGTATGACCAACGCCATGGTCAGGCTGGGAGCGCTGGCGGAGATGCACAGTTTCTTTCGCGTGCTGTATGCCAAGTGGTTCTATCTTCATTCCGTAGGCTTCGGGAACACTGAGGCTGCGGTATCGGGCGCATTGGACGAGCTGCGGTCACTGCCGGAGGAGCTGCCGCTGTACCAAAAGCAGATCCAGCGGTTCTTTGAGTTGGTACTGGATATAGACAAAGCCGGGCGCGAGCCCAGCCGGCAAATCATGCGGTATTATCATTTTGACCAGCCTGACCAGCCCAGCGACCCGGAGTTGTTTCCGTTCCGTCTGCTGACCACGCGCTTTGAGCCGGTGGATGGTGACGCTTGTGCGCCGGTGCTGTACGCGAACACCGTGGCGGATATGATCAGCTATTCTTTGCAGACCTGCGTGGAGCGCAGCATCACCGTGCGTCGCTGCAAAAACTGCGGGCGATACTTTGCCCAGACAGGCCGCGTCAGCGCGGAGTACTGCGACCGCACACCACTCGACGGTCAGTCCAGCTGCCGTGCGATGGGTGCATTCCAGCAGTGGACGCTGAAGCAGGCGGACGACCCGGTGTTCAAGATCTACCGCCGAGAGTATAAGCGCCGCTTTGCGTGGATCAAGGCCGGGCGCATCAGCGACAGTGAGTTTTATGCGTGGAGCGAGCAGGCCAGAGAGCAGAAAAAGAAATGCGACGAGGGTAGCATCACTGTGGAACAGTTCCAGCAGTGGTTGAAGGAGTCGTAAATCAAAACCTCCGGCTAAGCCGGAGGTTTGACCAGGCCCTATAAGGGCCCATT